>Ga0209417_1000223_pt1 | contig 151542 bp, 128 predicted proteins | sample RifGroF2_FD_184002 | JGI IMG/M metagenome (GOLD analysis project Ga0209417, IMG submission 184002) | Groundwater microbial communities from Rifle, Colorado, USA - Groundwater F2 (SPAdes) (version 2) | ecosystem: Environmental > Aquatic > Deep subsurface > Groundwater | place: Rifle, Colorado... | reverse complement strand
CTCTTCCGCTTCCCGTGTTACTTTCTGCTTTCATAAGTCCTTCTCCTTTCTTTTTCTTAAGCTGTTATAATTTAAGAAGGGAGAAGGCTTTTTCTAACTATTCTATGTTTAACATAAGGTCTTTAGCGTGCGTATACTTTCTTTATCCCTTACGCATGGAATGCGTTCAATATCATAGCTTATGGCTTCAACCCTGTCTACTATACGCATTTTTTGACTCTGCTTAGAATTCTTTATGATGAGTCCTCCATTCGGAGGACGAATCTTTGGACTGCGCAGATCATTCTGCGCTTTGGATTCCGTTGGCACCGTGGAGAAGATAATAGCTTTCGCCTTTGCTAAATGCCATGGTGTGACGAACAGCTGTAAAAACAAAGCGGTGAATAATCACCGCAGTCCAAAGTCAGGCCGGAGTGCCTGACGTAAAGATGAAAAGACAGAAGAAACGGAAAGAGTGACGTGGACAGTACAGGGAAATGCGTATAGTAGACAGGGTTTCAACCATAGGTATCGAGTCCAAAGAAGATTCGCCCTGAAGGGGCGAAATATATTCCTTCCTTCCCCACAGGACGTACCATTTTTTGCATATATGACCTGTGGTTGAAACCACAGGCTATATTATTCAATCCCTTCATGATTTATAATTACGGCATCGGTGCGACTCCGTACCAGCATAGATTTGAAAAATCTGTTGTTAGATGTATGTTCGAGGCTGTAATTGTTTGAAGGACTTATCATGAAAGAGCTAATACCGATTGAGCGCATAGAAAGCAAAATCCTGCTTCTCAGGGGCCACAAGGTCATGCTTGACGCAGATCTGGCGGAACTCTACGACGTGGAAGTCAAACATCTTGTAAGGGCTGTAAAGAGGAACATCGAACGCTTCCCTTCCGAATTCATGTTTCAGCTTAATAATAAGGAGTTTATAGAATTGCGGAGCCATTTTGGCACCGCAAAATTCAAGATGCGCCGCTTCGCCCCTCTGGTGTTCACTGAACAGGGCGTAGCCATGCTTTCATCCGTCCTCAACAGCAAGAGGGCAATCCAGATAAACATCGAGATAATTAAGACTTTTGTGAGGATGAGGGAAATGCTTATCAGTAACCGCGAGCTTGCCAAGAAGCTTGATGAGCTGGAGGCAAAATATGACAAGCAGTTTGACGTTGTCTTCGATGCAATTCGCCATCTTATGGCTCCGCCACCGCCGCCACCCAAGAAGAAAATTGGATTCCACGCAGACTGATAGTCATAAATATCAAACATGCAGCCTTGAATAAGGCCTAATTACTTCAACACAGAGTTCGTCAAGCTTCTGTCGGAGCAATAAATTTCCCGTCAGGGAAATTTATCACTCGTAATGCGTCCACATGCGGACGACTTTCACGGTCTTGATTTCCGCGAGAACCTGGTAGACGATCCTGTGTTTAATATTTATCCGTCTGGAATACGCGCCGCCCAGGTCGCCGACCAGTTTTTCATATGGGGGAGGCGTATGGAATGGGTTCATCTCCAGAATTTCAAGGATGTGTTCGGCTTTTGGACGTAGTCCGGATGATGAAAGCTTTTTGGCGTCTTTCTGGGCCTGGCTTGCATAGATCAGCTTCCAGCTCACCATTTAATCTCCGTTCGGCATTTCTTGACGGGTGTCTTCATTCCTTTGATGATTGATTCCTTCATTCCGGGAATGGAGCTGAGATACAGGGTTTCCTGGATTGCCCTCCAGTCTTCTTCAGAGATCAGGACGCCGGAATGTCTTTTTCCGGTTATCTGTATTGGCATATGCGATTCAGCCGCCTCATCGATAAGGGAATAGAGCCTTGACCTGGCATTTGTCGCTGTAATTGTAGTCATAAATAAATTCCTTTCATACGTGCGTAATAACGTACGTTTTATTTTTTTAATGTCAAGCGGCCTGCAAGTAGTACTTCCACAATCTTTACGCATGGAATACGTAGAATAACATAGTACAAAAAAAGAGGGCGGATTTTTATGTCCGCCCTCCGGTGGAATTATTCCTGGCAGCTATTCAGCCTTAGGAGCCTGGGGCAGGGCTGGCTCGTCGGGGGAAACGACTTTTGCAGTGCTTTTCTTCTTTTTCATCCCCTGGCCCGGAAGCTGCCCGTTCATCATGTTGGCGGCACTGGATTCAGTAATCTTCTTCAGTTCTTCCTGGAGCGCCGGATCCATAACCGCGCTTATCACGATGTCGTTCTCCTCGTTTGTGAACTTTATGGACTTCATGAGCTGTTCCGAAAGCTGCTGGTTGCCCTGGGAGAGGGCCGGGATGTACATCATCACCATTGCCTGGAACTGTACGGTCAGCATCTGCGCCTTGCTTTTTTCCTTGCAGTTGAGACGGATGTCCATGTTTACCGTGTCTTTGGCATCACCAGTGAATTTCATGTTCAGCAGACCGCCCTGGATGTTGTCGATCGGGAGCATCTGCTGCATTGGATCCGGATTCTTTTTCTTGCCATCATCGGATTTCGTGTTTGCGACGAAAACAGCCCAAAGTGGAGATTTCTTGTCGGCTTTCGAGCTGAGATTCATTAGCCTGGTATTGGAAGTTACGTTTTCCTTGGCGCTGATGGAGGCGAGTTTAAGCACTTCCTCGGGAAGATCGGATATGGCAATCACATTGGGCTTCAGATATGCAACTGAAGTCTTCTGTTTGCCTTTTTCAAATATGTAGATGGTTTTCCCGTCCAGGGCGGACCTTTTGACCTGTGTCTGGCTGTCCTGGGTGTCCCTGTTGTCGATAAGCTTGCTGAAGGTGGCTTCATCAATGCCTGTCTTGAAAACTGCTCCGCCCTTCTTCGAGGTTCCATTGAAGAATATGACGCCGGTCGAGAAGGCGTTGTAGATGTCGATTCCGTTCTGCTTGAGGTTGTCCTTGAATTTCGCAAGCTGCGGATCGGGATTCGTGTCGATCATTTCCTTGACCTTAGGATGTGTCCCGAGCTCCTTGATGTCAAGGCATGCGAAACCGTCTACGTTTCCCGGCACATAACCCATGAGCTCTTCGGTCTGGGCATAGAGAGAGACAGACAGCGCTGTGAAAGCGATCAGAAGCAGCAGTTTCTTCATGTTATTTTCCTTTTATTAGTTCCATTACTTTTTCTTTTGTCATTTCAGGTCCGCAGAATGCGATTTTGTCAAGAGCGGCCGGCAGACAGGATCTTCCGATTTCAGCGTAATACGCGTTTTTGTCCCTGCGGGTTACAAAATTCGACGATGCCCAGTCGCTCAGGTATCCCATTCCGGCGTGCTGGAGGAGGGTGTGCGCGAAGATGATTTCCGCTCCTGTGATGAAATCTTCCAGATAAGGCTTGAGCGCATCCGATTCGAAATTGTCGACCAGGCACTGTCCGGGAGCATTCATTTCTGTTCCGACTATTATCGGCAGGTCCCTCTCCTTCGAGGCTTCGATGAACTTGTGGAGTTCGGCGATCTTCTTCTTCCGGATCTCAGGGTCCGGGAAGTTCCAGTTCCTGTCTGGTATGATATTGACCATCTCCGCCCCGCGCTTCATGTGCAGATCAAGCAGTTCGCCGGGATTCTTCTCGCCGCCCGATTCACCGTTGAGCCATGCGACTACAGGGACCGCCCCGCATTCCCTGATGAACTTGTTCATGTCTGAAAGCTCGGGGAATGATTTGGGATCGGGCTTGACATATCCTGCTCCGCCCATCTTCATCGTCTTTGAACGTATCAGGTTCTGGAGCTGTACCGGATCATTTATAATCTTTGACATCTTGTCCGGAGGAGTCTGGAGCTTTTCAGACCAGAACGCGGAACGCAATGAGGCGTCCGGCAAAATTTCCTCCGCCTTCCTATAGTATGCGGAACAAACATGCCTTTCGGTGGCGTTGCCTGACGGTGTCAGGGGCAGGACATCCTTGTCGAAGTCGACGACTACAGTCTTGAGATATGCATTGACCCTGCTGACGATGTCGCGGGTCCTGTCCGCTGCATTCGTCTTGAGCTTCTGCAGGAAAGGCGCTGATTTTTTAGGGGCCGCGGAGCACACAAATCCGATTCCGCAGTGGTACGATATGCCTGGTTCGCCGGGGGAATTTATTTCCTTGTCGGAGAGTTCAGGGATGAATACACGGGTTTCTATTCCGGCCGCGGAACGCAGGTTGAGGCTCCATGACGCCTTGAGGAATTCATCTACGCCGTCAAGTACGTCGAAGTCGACTATCGCAGCGGCGAAAAGGCCGGTCTTCTTCGCCCACCAGGCGATATAGGTCGGCGAGTATCCGTAGCCGTTGTAGGAGAAGAATGTGTGGCAGTGGAGGTTTATCTGCCTCTTCTCGGGATCAAGCGGGAGTTCTCCGTCGTTCATCATCAGCCTGAGGGAATGCAGGGCGACTTCCCTTTCCTTGAGATTGATGCTGTTGAGTTTATTTTCGAGATCTGCGGCTTTGACAGTATGTTCCATATGAGTATTTGTTGTTTATTGGTTTCACATCTACGACCGAGCAAATAAGTTATTGTAATAAAGAATATTTGCCAGTTTTAAATTTAAAAATTATCTGATACATTCTACCATATGAAAATTAATGATTTTAAAAGACTGCTCGAAAGGAAAGTGCTCGTCCTGGACGGCGCAACCGGTACTGAACTCCAGAACGCCGGACTTCCGCATGGCGCCTGCCCGGAACTCTGGGTGCTGAAAAATCCGGACAAGCTCATAGGGATACAGAAAGAATATCTTGAAGCCGGTTCCGACGCCGTCTATACATGCACGTTCGGCGCCAACAGAATCAAGCTCAAGGAGTTCGACAAGACCTTCAAGGTCGAGGCAATGAACGCCAGGCTCGCCGAGATCTCCCGGAAGACGGTCGGCGACAAGGCCCTCGTGATCGGTTGCATAGGCCCGACCGGTGCTTTCATAGAACCTTTCGGCGAAGTCCCTTTTGAAGAGGCCGTGAAGATATTCCGCGAGCAGGCGTCAGGCCTCGTTAAAGGCGGAGCAGATCTTTTTGTAATTGAAACGATGATGGATGTCCAGGAGACGAGGGCGGCCCTCATAGCCATAAAGGAAGTCTGCGATCTTCCGGTGATAGTCTCAATGACCTTCACTGAGCAGGGGCAGACCCTGACCGGTACTCCTCCCGAGACCGCGCTTGTCACTCTCCAGAGCCTTGGAGCTTCTGCGTTCGGCTGCAACTGTTCGGTCGGACCGCAGGCGATGCTTTCCCTCGTGATGGCAATGAAGCCTTTTTCAACGATCCCGATCCATGCAAAACCCAATGCCGGACTTCCGAAGCTTGTGAACGGCAAGACTGTATTTGACATGGGAGCTGATGAATTCGCGTCTTTCGGGGCACAGTTCATAAATGCAGGAGTGAACATTATCGGCGGATGCTGCGGTACGAAGCCTGAATATATAAAAAAACTTAAGGCCGCTGTAAAATCACTCAAGCCTGAAAAGCCGCGCGTCTCATCCATCGGCGCAGTCAGCAGTACCAGGAAGACCGTCTTCATATCGAACAACCAGCCCTTGAAGATAATCGGGGAGAGGATAAACCCCACCGGCAAGAAAACCCTCCAGGAGGAACTGAAGGCGGGAAAATTCAAGGAAGTCCGCAGGTTCGCGGTTGAACAGAAGCAGAACGGCGCAGATGTCCTCGACGTCAACATGGGCATGCCTGGCATAGATGAGAAAGAAACATTGTTTTCGGCGGTCAGAATTCTTTCCCATGTCTCTGATCTGCCGTTATGCGTCGATTCGTCCAAGCCCGAGGCCGTTGAGGCCGCGTTGAGGATTTATCCCGGGCGCGCCCTGATAAATTCCATTTCCGGTGAAAAGGAGAAGCTCAGGAAGTTCCTTCCGATCGCCGCGAAATACGGCGCGATGTTCATTCTTCTTCCTCTTGGGGACAACGATATCCCCGACAAGGCCGAAGGCCGGGCCAAGTTCGTCGAAAAGGTGATGTCGCAGGCCAGGAAATATGGATTCACCAAGGAAGACGTAATCGTCGACGGGCTTGTGATGACAGTATCCGCCAACCAGGAAGCCGCGAAGGAGACGCTGAAAGTCGTCGAATGGAGCTCGCGCAACGGATTCAGCACGGTGCTGGGACTTTCAAACGTGTCGTTCGGCCTTCCTGAACGGAAATGGGTCAATTCCGCATTCCTTTCAATGGCCATATCCAGGGGCCTGACCTTTGCGATCGCCAATCCAGACAGCATGGAAATGATGTCGGCTAAGTTTGCATCAGATGTCCTGATGGGGCGCGACAAGGGATGCCGTTCGTTCATCTCAAGATTCCAGAATTCTGCGGGATCTGCGAATCTCGCAAAGACCCAGCCTCTGGCAGTTTCCATCACCGAACATATCTACAAATCCGTCCTCAACGGCGACAAGGATCACGTCTACGGCTACGTGGAAAAGGCCCTGAAGGAAAAAATAGATGCCAGGAAAATAGTGGACGAATGCCTCATCCCCGCAATCAACAAGGTCGGCGAACTCTTCGACAGAAGGGAATATTTCCTGCCGCAGCTCATTATGAGCGCCGAAGCGATGAAGGCTGCGTTCGATTTCCTCGAACCGCATCTGCGGCAGACCGGCAAATCCGACAAGACGGCAGTGAAGAGGAAAATAATCCTCGCAACCGTAAAAGGCGACATACACGACATCGGCAAGAACATAGTGGCGCTCATGCTGAAGAACTACGGCTACGAAGTCATAGATCTCGGCAAGGATGTCGGACCCGATGCAGTGATTGAAGCCGCAAAGAGTTCCAACGCCGAGATCATCGGCCTTTCCGCACTCATGACCACCACCATGACCCAGATGAAGGTGATCATCGACCAGAGCCGCAAGTCCGGACTTAAGAAAGTGAAGTACATCATCGGTGGCGCTGTCGTCACCCAGGATTACGCCGATGAAATCGGCGCCGACGGCTATGCCACCGATTCAGTAGGAGCCGTCCGCCTCGTCCAGAAGCTGCTGAAATAGCCCCGCTTGAAAATAATTCCAGAATATTACGTTTGCAATTTTAACGTCACGCGTTATAATTACACATGTATTTGAAAAGGCACATAGAGAAGAAGATATATAAGGCAGTGGAAGAGTTTCCCGTGCTTGTTCTCTGTGGAGCAAGGCAGACAGGAAAATCAACCTTGCTGAAGCACTGTTTCGGCGACAGGTTCACTTATCTTACTTTTGATGATTTATCTCTGCGTGGCCAGGCGATAAACGATCCGGAATTATTCCTGAACAACTTCCAGGGGAACCTTATCCTGGATGAGATTCAGTATGCGCCAAAGGTGCTGTCGGCGGTAAAAATGGCGGTGGACAGCAACAAGAAACGCCGTTTTATCCTGACTGGCTCCCAGCAGTTCAATATGATTCGCGGACTTCAGGAAACTCTTGCTGGACGGGCATTGCTTCTGACGCTCCATCCTATGACTGCACAGGAAAAAGCCGGAATGGGTGACAGTCCTCATTGGATTGAAAATGTATTGAATGGAGAATTTTCTTCAAGAAAAACCAAACTCGAACTCCCTGATCTTTCACCGGTAAATGAATTAAAGATGGGAGGCCTTCCAGGAATTCTTGAGAAATCGGAAGAGTTCCATGCTCCTTATTTTGAAAGCTATGTCAAAACCTATGTTGAGCGCGATATTCCTTCATTATATACTGGAGCAGATCCCGTGAATATTGCAGCGTTTCTGCGTCTGCTGGCGCCATTGACATCGCAGGAGATAAACAAGAGCCAGATTGGAAGGGAACTGGGCATATCCTCTCCTACCGCAAACCGGTGGATTGAATGGTTAAAGGCCGGATTTATCTGGTCTTCCCTGCCCCCGTACAGCGGAAATATTGTAAAAAGAGTCAGCAAATCTCCCAAGGGCATGCTTTTTGATACTGGATTAATATGTCATCTGCTGAAAGTGCACGATACTGAAACTCTCCTCGCGCATCCGCTTATTGGAGGAATATATGAATCTAGGATAGCAGGAGAGCTCATGGCGTTGATTGATGCGAAGTTGATACAGGCATCAATGTACCACTGGAGAACTTCCTATGGCAAGGAAGTTGATATAGTAATCGAAAAGGAAGGCAAGCTTTTTGCCTTCGAATGCAAATGGCGCAGGAATCTGAAAACTGATGACATGTCGGCTTTAAAGACTTTCAAGGAGACTTATGGGAACAAAGTATCATTTATGGGAATTGTTACGCCGACAGGTCACAATGTTAAGATTTCCGAAGACATATTCCAAATTCCATGGATGAAAAGCCGATCTTAGGATTAACCCAAGCATGAAGCAGTCGCTAAAAGACAGAATAAAAAAATACAGGCAGTATCTTCTTGCTGTTGCCCTCATAATCCTCATTCTTGCTTTCTTATCGACAAACATCCTGATTCCTTGTCCTGAAACGAGGGAACCTTCGGAAAATTACCTGACTGAAAATACCGAGGCCGTCAAGAAGAATGTTCGCGATGTCGATTTCTGGATAACCACTGATAGTACCAGATATTTTATCGGTGAGGAGATTCCGATCAAACTCCATTTTAAAAGCAGGGAAATAGGGAAATATCGCATTGACTGCAGCACATATGACAGGTCGGGAAGATTTGATGAAAACAAGTTTGTAGTTGACGGAACTGAAAACGGGTGCGTGGATCCTCTGAAGCGAGTGGAATATTTCTCTATGAGTGGCGGATTGGGTAGGGGAAACACGGAGGATTTTGAAAAAGTCACCAAGGAATATCCCCTTAACGACTATGTTAGATTTGACAAGCCTGGCACCTATTATTTATACTGCAATACCGAGTTGGTATCAACACTTGGGAAAAGCATATCCCTAAGTTCGCTTCCTCTTAAAATAAGAATTTCAGAGTCGAGGAAGCTGAACACATTCTTCAAGTCGCATGCCTATGCATTGATGTTAAACTTTCAGAATGAGAATTTGCGGAGATATGCTTTGGATAAACTCCGTTACATTGGGAACCATAAGGCGGTAGATGTCTTTGTTCAACAACTGTGTTCAAGCGTAAGGAATGAAAGTGCAAGCTCATATAGGGGAATAATTGCTTCCAGGGATTATGAATATGCGAAGAAAGCATTGATTGAGCTGAGCGGGGATCCTGATGCTGAAATTGGTGACAGCCATATTTACATTTTTGAACTTATTACTTTACCGCAGGAGCTGATTGATCAGATAGGAATTAACCTAGGCGCGGAAAGCAATAACGGGTATTCCCTTAGGGCATTGAAGAATTCACGCAAGATCAGCGCCTGGATGAATGGCGCTGAAAAAACGTACAAGAGCTGCATATATGAAAATATAAGGAAGTATTCTAACAAGAAAAAGGCCGCTGCCTGTTATATGCTCATGGTAAAAGGTCCTGTTAAGACAAGTGGAGAAGAAGAGATTAATGAATATGCGCAAAAGCCAGAAATGAGGAAATTGACGGCTTCAACTTTCAGTCTTTTGAATAATATGCAACAGCTCCAGCTTCTCGGAAAGAGCTGGGAAAATATAAGCTGCAGGGAATTTGAACCGGTGCTTGAAAAACTCGTCCAGGAATTAAAGGGAGAACCGGAAAATCATGAAGACTTATTTTCTGTCCGTGAGTTTTCAAAGTTGCGCTTGCTCCAGCTCCAGGGCAAAGAGAAAGAAGCAAGGGAATTGCTGTTTGCCGACATGAAAAGAAAATCAAGTGTTTATAATAGATTTTATCTGAGGGAGAGCGTGCTTGATGGTTTTATGGATGAACCTCTGCCTGATATGGATGATGTTTTTCTGAAGCGCCTGAAAGAAAACAGGGGAAATACAATTGTTCCATGCCTGATACGGAAATATGCGACCCGGAAAATATTTCCGGAAATTATAAAAGTTCTTGATGATGGAGAGCAAGGACAACAGAAAACATTTGATATAGAATTGTTTGGATATCTGATGAAGTATGACAGAGATATTGCGTTGGGAGAACTAAAGAAATCACTTTTGCGTGGAGACAATGTTTGGACCAGAGATCTATTCAAGATGTTCCCGGAAGATGCCGGCAACCTATATTTGGATATTTTAGGGGAGATTAAAGATGAAAAAGCTGGTTCGCTGCTAATAGGTCTTGCAGTTTACGGGAGAGCAGTGTTTTTGGATAGGATGATTGACAAGTTTGAAGAGTTATCCCGAAAGCAGGTAGAAGGATTTAGAAAGACCGGAGAATATAAGGATTGTGGAAAAAGAGGAGACTTCCTTGTTTTTTTGCTTGATAATGAAAACATGCAATTCACCCAAGTCCAGAAAGACAGACTTTTTAGCCTACTAACAACCGAAGAGAAAAAGGTTTTCGAGGAATACATGCAAAGTATCTCAAAATGGAAAGATCTTGACAAAATCAGCCTTTTTTGTAAGCCGACTCGAGGTTCTTGAACATGGGGAAGTGTTTTACGTTCAGGGTCTTGAGTTTTGCGTTGCTGGCAATTGCCGTGGCGGCAATCAGGCAGTCGGCCATGCCCAGGTTGTGGCTCTTAAAAAACTCCCGCTTCAAGTTGCCTGCTGATTTTGCGATTTCGCTGTCTATGGGGATGTTTTGGAAAAGCGCCAGGAAAGAATCCAGGTCGTTCCTTTCTTTTTCGTTTCTTGCTCCAGCATATAGTTCTGTGATGGTTATTGGGGAGACAATTATGGTGTCGGAATTCTCCCTGACCAGTTCCACAGCCTTTTCATTGCCCCTTAAAAAGTCAATGAGGACGTCCGTGTCAGCAAGAATCTTGGTCATGAGTTGAAGCTCCTGTCCCAGTTTTTCCTTAGGGCAATAATATCATCCAGGTCCTGCCGGTTTTTCCATGCTCCTGCGGTTTTTTCAATTATTTCCTTTCTCCCGGCCTTCCCGTTTTTTTCAATCAGGCTGTCAATGGCCATCCTTATCAGTTCACTCGGCTTCCTGTTGCAGGACGCGGAAATCTTTTCAAGACTGGTTTTTTCATGCTTTGTCAAATATACCTGGGTTCTTATCATGGCTGCTCCCTGCTATTACGACATATATGTTGTGTGTATACATTACATCAGGCTGGAATATGTTCAAGGCTTTAATGAGAAAAGGATTATCCGCAAACCAAGATGATTATTTCAGTTTTTTAACGAACTTTTATATCCTTTTACAGATGCACGGAATGCTGTTTCAGTGACCGCCTCCGGAACTGAAAGATTGAATCTGCCGCTCCTGCCTTGTTTCCTTGTATCTTCAGAACTATTTTAAGTGGCATGAATTCAAAATTCCCATCAACAATTCCTATCAGATAAAAGGAGGTCCTTCTTTATGAAGAAAGTCAACATGAAACCCATCGGCCTGCAATTGTATTCTGTGAGAGAAGTCCTTGGGGAGTCCAAGGAAAGTTTCCTGTCCACAATGAAGAAAGTCTCTGAAATCGGATTTGTCGGCGTGGAAGGCGGCCTGGGAGAGGCTGTCAAGTTCGGAATGACCGCGGAGCAATACAAGGAACTTCTTGATCAGCTCGGACTGGAGATGATCACTGGTCCAGGCCCCAAGCACGACCTTTCCAATATCGAGGAAATCGGCAGACTAAAGAAAATCTTCGGATTCAAATATCTCTTCGGCGGATTCGGCTGGGATGAGTTCAAGACAATGGACAGCATCCGCAAGACGGCGGAACTTATCAACCGCATGACAGCTGCGATAAAGCCGCACAAGCTTGAGCTCTCACTGCACAACCACTTCTGGGAATTCGACCGCATCAACGGCCGCATTGCGCAGGAATACATCGCGGAGCTCTGTCCCGACGTGAAGTTCGAGATCGACATCTACTGGGCCACCAACTTCGGGGCGAACGATGCCGCTGAACAGGTTAAGAACTTCCGTTCCCGGGTTCCAATACTGCATATCAAGGATGGTATGATGGAGCGACCGAAGGACCAGCCGTTCGGCGGACCGATGTCGGCAGTCGGAGCCGGAAAGGTCAACGTCAAGGGTGCCATTGCGGCAGCGGATCCCAAATTGCTGAAATGGCTTGTCGTGGAGATCGACCGCTGCGAGGGCGATCGCATGGAGGCCGTGGAAGCGAGCTACCGGTACCTTGCCGCCAACAAGCTTGGCAAGGGCTCGGTCAAGTAATCGGAGTCATCCATAAAGGGATGACGGATGGATGGATTAATGGATGATTGGTTATATGCTCAAGATAAAACGAAAAGAAATGTTTTGTACGCAATAATCCAGTCATCCAACAATCCAATAATCCAAACAAATAATTCCATTAAGGAGTTACATGAAAACATATCGTGTTGCCTTCATAGGTTGTGGCCGCATTGCCAGCCTGCATGCGGAAGGATACAAGGCCAGTCCGCTGTGCAAGGTCGTCGCCTTGACTGATGTCAAAACTGATTCTGCAAAGGCGTTCGCCGAGAAGCATGGATTCTGCGATGCCGAGATATTCACCGACTACAAGACGATGCTTCGCAAGGTCAGGCCGGACATCGTCAGCATATGCCTGTGGACCGGACTGCATGCACAGGTCGTGAAAGACTGCGCCAGGGCGAAAGTCCCCGCGATCCACTGTGAGAAACCAATGGCGCCAACTTGGAAGGACGCCCTGTCGATGGTCAAGGCGGTAGAAAAGGCCGGAACCCGGCTCACGTTCAACCATCAGCGGCGCAAGCTTCCTGTGTTCCGGAAGGCCCGTGAGCTTGTGGAAGAAGGCGCTATCGGACAGCTTCTGCGCATCGAGGCTTTCAACCCCAAGAACATTCTGGACTGGGGCACGCACGTGGTCGACATGACTTTCAAGCTGAACGGAGACAAGCCGGCAGCCCGTATCCTTGGACAGATCGATGCCCGGGAAGGCGGAGCGTGGTTCGGCATTCCATTTGAGCAGGCCGCCATCGGATGGCTGACCTTTGCGAACGGGGTGACCGCTGTGATCCAATCAGGCGATCAGAAGGAAATGAACCTGGGTTTCCGACTGCATGGGACGGAAGGTGATATCGAGATCCTGGAAACGGAACCGCATTTGCGCATCCGGGCCAAGGGACGGTCTACCTGGCAGGTGTTGAAGGTGAAGGGAAACCTCCACGATGCGAAGAACGAACAAATGCAGGCAATAATGAAGGACATCACTGATGGTCTGAGCAAGGGCAGGAAAATGGAGATATCGGCCAGGCACGCCCTGCGAGCAACGGAAGTCATCTATGCCTGGTTCGAATCGGCATTGACGCGCCAGACGATTGAGTTTCCGCTCAAGCCTACGGGCACCAGTTATGCGACCGTGGCCAAAGCGGCAGGCATCCGGCCTAAGAAGTAGGGACGGGCTTTAGCCTGTCCCATTCCAAGATATTAAGATGGCGCATGCTTCCGCCGTTGCTAAGATGCTATGGCGTACACGGGAAACTCATACCCGCTAAATGAGCAGACGCTCATTTCAGCTTCTTGACGAATTTCTCAATCCTGCGCATGGCTTCCTCGATGTCCTCGAAGGACGTGGCGTATGCGCAGCGTACATAACCTTCGCCGCATTCGCCGAAGGCCGTTCCTGGAACTACCGCTACCTTCTCCTCCTGGAGGAGGCGTGTCGCGAATTCCTTGGAGCTGAGTCCGCTTGAGGTTATGTTTGGAAATGCGTAGAAGGCGCCTTTGGGCATGACGCATTTGAGGCCGATCTCGTTGAGCCTTTTGACGATCATATTGCGGCGCCTGCAGTATTCGTCCTTCATCTTTTCCATCTCAGTTTTGCCGTTCCTGAGAGCTTCAATCGCGGATTCCTGTGCAATTATCGAAGCGCAGAGCATCGAATACTGGTGGATCTTCATCATAGCGTCGATCAGGTCCGCCGGACCGCACGCATATCCCATGCGGAATCCAGTCATTGCGTAAGCCTTTGAGAAGCCGTGCAGGAAAATAGTCCTTTCCTTCATGCCGGGCAGCGAGGCGATGGAAGAATGCTTTCCGTCATATGTCAGCTCGGAATATATTTCATCGGTTATGACGATGAGGTCGTGCTTCTTTGCGATCCTCGCGATTTCACGCACGTCCTCGGGCGTCAGAGAAGCGCCTGTCGGATTACATGGGAAATTCAGCAGGATCGCCTTTGTCTTCGGCGTTACAGCCTTCTCAAAATCCTTCGGATCCAGCGCGAACTTGTTCTTTTCCTTTGTGACCACCGCCACTGGAACTCCATGCGCCATTTTGATTTCGGGCGCATAGGAGACATAACAGGGCTCATGATAGATGATCTCGTCTCCGGGCGTTATTATCGCGCGGAAGATGAGGTCGAGCGCCTCGCTTACTCCTACGGTTATGATGCATTCGCTGACGGGATTGTACTTGGCCTTGTAGTTCTTGTCCACATATTTGCAGACTTCCTGCCGCATGGAAAGCAATCCGAGGTTCGATGTATAGCTCGTATGCCCTTTCTCCATTGCGAATATCGCAGATTCGCGGATGTGCCATGGCGTCACGAAGTCAGGCTCGCCGATTCCCAGGGAGATGACTTCGTTCCCCATGGAATTCACCAGTTCGAAAAAATCGCGTATCCCGCTCTTCGGCAGGACCGCTATATGTTCAGCAACTCTGTTTTTCATAATAATTTATATCCCTATAAGTTATAAAATTTTTCATCTGAAAAATTTTATCACGGGCTGACCTTTAACCTCTCATATTTCTCGTCTTCCTCGAGTATTCTTCCGGCAACCTTGTATTTCTTCAGGAGGAAATGCGTCTCCGTCGAGATGATTCCTTCGATGGATGCGAGCTTGCTTGAAACGAATGTCGCCACTTCCTGGAGCGTCTTGCCATCCACTTCAAGTCCGAGGTCATAGCCGCCCGACATCAGGTATAGCGATGACACTTCGGGGAACTTGCTGAGCCTCTTGGCGATCCTGTCAAATCCCCCTTCGCGTTCAGGCCGTACCTTCACCTGTATGATGGCCTTCACGGCCAGTTCAGGCAGGACCGATTCGTCTATAATCGCCTGATATCCTTTTATCGTGCCGTCCTTCTCAAGGGTCTTTATGGTATCTGAAACAAGTTTTTCTTTTTTGCCCAGACGGGCAGCTATCGCCTTGTCTGAAAGCCTGGCGTTCTCCCTTAAAATCCTGATGATGTCTTTTTTCATGGTCGTATGCTCCAGTTAATCTTCATATCTTTGATACTCTGATACTTTGACACTCTATAAAACTCCCCATAATTTGCCTTTGAATTCGAATATGTCAATTTTTAGAGGGTCCCTTTATTCAGGATTTTGCCTGTCTCAGGCGAAATCCTGAATTTTACATCATGTTGACGGCGTCGACGTCGACGTAGCAGTCGAGGTCCTTTATGCGTTTGGAATGCAGCACCTGTTCGCGCAGGGCCTCGCGGAATTCCTTCATCCGGTCGCCGCGGAATATGATCATGTAGCGGTATTTGGTCTTTATCTTTGTCACAGGCGACGGCTGCGGGCCGGCGACCCTGATCTCCTTGGACAGGTGCGGACGCAGCTTCTCCAGGAACTCGTCCGCGAATTTCGCAATTTCCTTTTCGTCCGGCCCGCGGAAATGGACCGCGATAAGGTGCGAGAAAGGAGGATAGTTCAGCTTCTTCCTGGCCGACACCTGTTCATTGTAGAACGTGAGGTAGTCATTGTTCTTTGAACACTGGATCGCCGTGTTCTGCGAAGTGAACGACTGGATCAGGACTTCTCCGGGGATGTCGCCGCGTCCCGAACGTCCCGCCACCTGCGTGAGAAGCTGGAAGGTACGTTCCTCGGCCCTGAAGTCGGGAAGGTAGAGGCTGAGGTCGGCGTTGATTATCCCGACAAGCGTGACGTTCGGGAAATCAAGCCCCTTCGCGATCATCTGCGTGCCTATGAGCATGTCGATCTTGCCCCTGCGGAATTCGCTCAGGACCTTCTCATATGAATCCTTGTGCGTCATCGTGTCCGAGTCCATCCTGGCAATGCGTGCCTTCGGGAAAAGCTCCGCAGCTATCGAATCAATTTTTTCAGTGCCTGTCCCGCTGTACCTGATGCCGGCATCATTGCATTTCGGACAGCTTTTATGCGCGGGGATGATGGAGCCGCAGAAATGGCAGGCAAGGCTGTCGCGTTTTCTTGAATATGTATAAGTTATCGAACAGTCGGGGCACATCGCGATGTAGCCGCACTTGTTGCAGACCATCCTTGTGGCGAATCCCTTGCGGTTGAGGAAAATTATGGTCTGCTCGCTCTTCTCCAGGCGGCGTCTGATCTCCTCGACAAGCTCGGTGGAGAATATCTTGCCGCCAACCCTGGATATTTCATTATGCATGTCCACTATCTTGATCTTCGGCATGACGCATCCGTCAACGCGTTTTGAAAGCTGGATCATCGCGTATTTTCCGGTCATAGCATTATGATATGATTCGAACGATGGTGTTGCGGATCCCAGTATGACGATTGCCTTTTCCATGTATCCGCGCATCACAGCCACGTCCCTTGCATGATAGCGCGGGGACTCGTCCTGCTTGTATGAATTCTCGTGCTCCTCGTCGACAATTATAAGCCCGAGATTCTTGAATGGGGCGAAGAGTGCGGATCTCGCACCGACCACGATCCTCACCTGTCCACGGTGGATTTTCGTCCATTCATCGAACCTTTCACCGTCGCTGAGGGAGCTGTGCAGGACGCTCACCATGTCGCCGAAACGCGAACGGAACCTTTCAGTGGTCTGCGGAGTCAGCGAGATCTCCGGCACCAGCACGATCGAATCCTTGCCCTGCTGGATGGCAGTCGCGATCGCGCGCAGATAGACTTCGGTCTTTCCGCTTCCCGTGACACCGTAGAGCAGGAGAGTGTGTGGTTTTGGAGCAGGGGAACCCATCATTTCGCTGATCTTGTCGACAGCTGTCTTCTGTTCGCCGGTAAGTTCAGGAGGCGTGGATTTCACGTATTCGACGTTGGCGAAGGGATTGCGGTAGACATCCTTATTCTCCTCAATGAGGATCTTGTCCTTGATCATGGACTTGATGACGCTTTTTCCCGCCCCGCTCTCGCGTTTTATGAATTCGGAAGATGTTCCGGGATGCTGCAGGAGCAGCTGGATTATCTTTATCCTGGCAGGGGATTTCCTGCTTTTGTCGAATATGTATTTCTGTGCGTCCTCCGGGGAGACCAGGTAATAGAGTTTTATGGTCTTCCGTTTGATTTTTCCGCTCCTTACCGCGCTGGGCAGGAGCGCGCGTACGGCCTGCTCCTGCGAACAGCAGTAATATTCCGATATCCATTTGCCGAGTCTCAGCAGGTTGGAGGGGATTTTCGGGTGAACCTCGCAGACGCTGTCTATCTTCTTCAGCTTGTCGACGGGATAGGAGGATTCATTGTTGACGGCGACGACATATCCGCGCCTCTGGCTCTTGCCGAAAGGAATGTAGACCTGAATCCCTGGATGTACCTGCGATTCAAGCTCCACCGGAATCAGGTAGTCGAATGGCTTGTCCAATGACAGGCCGAGTATTATTCTAGCTATTTTCATTGCCGCCTAAAAGCTGCCAACAGATTACACGGATTGAGACAAGAATATAATAGACAGGATTGCAGGATTAACAAATAATGGAATGAGTTCATCGAGCTTATTTTGTTTCTAGTTAATTCTCCTGAGGAGAATGTTCTTAAAGTAGGGACGGGCTTTAGCCTGTCCCATTCCAATATTAAGATGGTACATGCTGAAGCACGTACCTACTTCCAAGAACTGCCTTCACTGGCTTGATCCGTTCCTCTACGGGAGGACTGCGGCGCGACAGGTTATGATCGAATGCAAGTATATTTCATTTCCGAGTCGCCGTTCCTCCGTTTCTCCGACACGCCGGTTCATTCCTATGCCTTGACAAGATGGCAATAAGTCCTACAGCGGGCTGTATTTCACCTTGATAATTACTTTTTCAACCGGCTTCTTGAGCTTCAGGCCGATCCGCAGTGGGTTGGATCTGGAGTGTCTTTCCTCTTTTATTTCAGTTGAGCAAACTTCAATTTCTCCCGTCTCAGAGGAGAATTCAGCCAGGATTTTCTCATTGCCGGAACTTATGATGATCGACGAATCCGATTTCTTCTCGAAAGTCCCGAACGTGACCATTGCAGTTTCAAATCCTGCGGGGGAGGAGAAGCTGGCTTCGTCTGTAACCGTCAACGAACCTTCCTGCTTCCTCGAATACACGAAAGTGCGTTTCAGGGAAAGGAGTTCCTTGACAGGATACGCAGAGGTCAAATCCATTTCCATGGTGTCAGAGTCGCCGGTGAATTCCGTCTTCAGGATTTTTGCCATGGCGTCCTTGCCGGTCTTCTGGAGTTGTCCGCCGACGATCGGCACCGGATGTCCAAAGGAGTTGAGAAGATTGCTGTCATAACGTTTGCTGCTGAAAGTTCTCGCGGTGTAGACTTCCCCTCCCGGATCAAGCACGATAGGTTCCTTGCCGAGTACAATTACGTAGGAGCCGACATCGTTGTGGTTGTGCTGCTCGCCGTTATGTCCGCCCTTGAGCGCGACTCCGATCTTGCAGGAGCTGTCTTTTGCAGGACGGCAGATGAGTATTCCGGCATTGTTGAACCAAGTTCTGAGATTGGAATTACCCTCTTCTGCGAATTTCGGAGATTCAACTTTTTCGGGGAAGGAAACAGCCAGACAGTAGAAAAGCTCGCTGTCTGTGGCGTAGTTTTCATATTTGCCCGGAGCTTCCCCGTACCTGTACGATAAGTATTTCACAAGCGAGCCCATAGGTTTGGCTTTGACATCGCAGTCCGCGAATGCCGGACATACCCCATTCAAGATTTCTATATTGGAGGAGAACTCAGAAATGGTCCTGATCTTCCTGTCATTGAAGAGATTGATTTTTCCGTGTGTCGCCTTCAATATGGCTTCAGCAAGTATGGCGTAATGGCTGAAACCATAGTTCCAGTAGCCGAGACCTTCGCTGCAGTAGCCGTCGTCGGTGAATCCTGCAATGTAATACCTGGAATACTTCATCGCCTCTGATATGAAAAAGGCCCTTTCGTCTTTTGATTGAAGCATGGTGAGGCCGGTGGCTGTCACGCAGCCGAGGCAGACGGCATTCCAGTTGCTTTCTCCTTTGAGCCACCACATCGGCTGTTTGCCCGCGAGCATGTTCTTGAACGGGGTGATGATCCTGCTGTCGATGTTTTCCTCGATCTTCTTCCGGCATCCGCTGCTCAATTTGTCTCCGAGAACGAAATATGAAGTCGCCAGTTCAAGTCCGAACATGCTGGATGCAAGATCTATTTCAGTGGTTTTGCCGTTGAAATTGACAAGCTTCTGATCATGCGCAGGCATCACCCAAGTCTTTTCCTTGCAGATCTCCCCAATCGCGTCCTCAAGGGCCGGGATGAAACGTCCTTTGTCCTCAATACATTCCGACACGGTGAATATTTTAATCCTGCTGCGCCTTTTGAAGTTTACTTCCTGCCAGTTTGTACGATTTCCATTTTTTGTATATTGAAGGTAGAGATCGTCGGATGTTGCCGGCATCGGCTCCTTCAGCATGTCTTCGGCCTTCTTGACGGCATTTTTATAAGCTCCAGATGCTTTAAGCTTTTCCCATTTATCCCTATCGGAGATCCTGATTCCAGGCCCGACAGGGTTGTCGTCAAGACAGGAAGATATTTCCATGATGTTATTTGCCTTTGGTTCATCTTTTGCCGGTTCCGCTCCGATGATGGAGAGAGCCGACAAAAAAGTTAAAGTAATTATTTTAAAGTTCATTTTTCCCAGTAGCTCGGGCATTCCTGCCCGAGTAAGGCGGCTTTTTATGCCGCCTATTGTTAAAATTTAGAATTGTCGGGCTCCCTTCGACAAGCTCAGGACAGGAAAGCCCAACATACTCTTTTAAGCACCATCCTGCTTCTTGTTCATTTGATGGTATGTCAGGCACAGGAACCAGCATGATGCCAGAATAAGCCCTGTCAGCTGGATCCCCTTGTGCACAGGCAGCCAGCTGATCAGGAAAAAAGACGTGAACAGCGTGCCGGCGATGCTTCCTGCAGTGGAAATTGAATACACGTTTCCGGCGGCCGAACCTATTCTGCTGTTGTCGGTCGCCAGCATCTTCACGATGACAGGAATGACTGAACCCATGAAAACACATGGCATGATGAACAGGATGGCGGATATGAGCAGCGACCCGAGCCTTGGATCAAGACTCAGAACTTCGAACCTCTTGCACAGGCTTGGACCATAGTAAGGAAACAGCACTATCAGGATTGTCGGGATCAGGATGATTCTGGAGAGGGTCAATATGTCTGACTGCCTGTCGGCAAGCCTGCCTCCTGCAGCGTATCCGATGCTCAGCCCCGCCAGGAATACGGAGATGATGGCGCCCCAGACATAGATTGAATTACCATAGATGGGGAACAAGGTCCTCGCACCAAGTATTTCGTAGCCCATGATGGCGAAACCAGTAATGAAGGCTATGGAATATAAGATTAATTTTGACATAAGGACAATATTATAGACAGGATTACAGGATTAACAAGATTTTATAGGAAGGTTGGGAAATTAGAATTTCGAACATTTCGTTTGCCTGGATTTTGGAATTTATCACCGGTTCTCCCATTCGCCGTTTCGCCGATTCAGTATTATTTCATGGTCTCAACTGGAGCAAAATCGTCCTTCAGGATTTCCACGCCTTCAATCATCTTTTTAATGTCGTCTTCCGGCATTCTCGTATCAATCATGTCCCCGATCTTCAGGCTTAAATTCTTTTCAGCCTCGATCCTGGAGGCGTTTTCCTTCAGTTCAGCGGTGTTGAGCTTTCTGTCGGCTGCGGAGAACAATATGTAATTTGATCTGTTCCCAGTTATAAAAACTGCAAGGGGCGGGAATACGGCCCTTGCAGTTTTTATCTCGCTGGCGATGAAGGTCGGCTTGCCGAGGTTTGCGACATTCGCAGTCATGATGCCGTCAGGAGCAAGGGAATCGCGGACTTTAAGGTAGAATTCCTCGGTGGTCAGCTGGAAGGGGATGCATTCGGAGGTATAGGCGTCGATGAAGATGACATCATATTTTTCCTTGTTGCGGTTTATGAAGTTTCTACCGTCGCCGATCGTTATGTTTATCTTGTCGTCCTTCTTGAACCCGAAATAGTTTTCCGCGATGACAGGTATGTCCCCGTCGATCTCGACGATGTCGATCACGGTGTCCGGGAAGTTCTTTCTGACGAATCTTGGCACTACGCCGGCGCCGAGACCGATGAAGAGAACTCTTTTCGGAGGGTTCTTCATGGCTGGCAGGAAGATGGTCGTGAACCTGCAGTAGTTCGAGATCAGCTCGTCCGGCATCTTCGGGTTCCAAATTCCCTGTGAACCCTTGTTCGGGTTGAATACCATATGCCTGAAACCGTTGTGGTCCTCTTCAACAGTTACAAGGAAATACTGGGTCTGCTTTTCAAAGAGGACATTCCTTTTTTCAGCATGAGGAAGGAAGAAATTGCCGATGCTTTCCCAGAAGCCAGCTTTTTCCTCGGCCAGCGAGGAAAAAGCAAAAAGGAATGAAAATGTTAATAACAGGACCGCAAAAAAATTGGTTTTCATGGTAAATACGTCCCAAGCATTATTTGAACGGCCATAAGATTACCATTACAATGCCCTAAATCAATCTTTGCATTTGACGCATGCTTAAGGAATTGATTTATGTTTTGCTATAGCCGCGTCACTCTGTTGACGCGTCCTGAATTTACGAGCACGCCAGCAGAGTGGCGTGGCTACAGCCGGAAAATGCAAGGTACTGGTCTTTTGTTTGATGTGGAGTTGCCTGTCTCAGGCAAGATTCTTAATAGTTCATAAGAATGGGACAGGCTTCCGACTTCGCCCAGGGGCTACGCCGGACACAGAAAGCCCGTCCCTACTTTTAATACAATCCCATTTTCTTTACTCTTAAAAGGTGTTATTTTACCGTTTTGCAGCAAATCATCATAAAAGTGCGGGGTTTCCATGCAACGTCTTAATGAACTCAGGATAGAGATCGACAACATTGACGAACAGATAATCAAGCTCATCAATGAGCGCTACAGGCACGTCATCGAAGTAGGGCACATCAAGAAGAAGACCTCGCACGAGATATATGTGCCTGAACGTGAGAAGGCCCTTATCGCCAGGCTGGACAAGCTTAACAATGGGCCGATGACGCCACAGGCCCTGAGGGCGATCTACAGGGAGATAATGTCGGGGGCCATCTCGCTGGAGAAGCCGTTGAGAATAGGATTTTTCGGTCCTGAGGCATCGTTCACGCATCTTGCGGCACTTGGAAAATTCGGGCATTGCGCCACATATGTACCGAAGACCAGCATATCGGATGTCTTCAGCGACGTCGAGGCTGAACGCATAGACTACGGAGTCGTGCCGATCGAGAATTCGACTGAGGGTGCGATAAACCACACGCTGGACATGCTCATCAATTCGTCGGTCAAGGTCTGCGCCGAGATAAACATGCGGATACACCACAACCTCCTGGCCAAATGCAGGAAGACTCAAATCAAGAAGGTCTACAGCCATGCGCAGGTCCTCGGCCAGTGCAGAAGCTGGATCCAGGAGAATCTGCCAGGCGTTGAGACCATTGAATCATCCAGTTCGACCAAGGCTTCCAGGGTCGCCTCGGAGGAGAAATATTCCGCGGCGATTTCAAGCACGCTTGCGGCTGAGATGTACAAGCTCAACATAATCGCCGACAACATCGAGGACAACGCGGACAATACGACCAGGTTCCTAGTGCTCGGCCGGCAGGAACCGCGCCAGACAGGAGACGACAAGACATCGATATGCTATGCGATAAAGGACAGGGTCGGCGCCCTCTATGATTCGCTTCTTCCGTTCAAGAATGAGAAGGTGACGCTGACCATGATCGAGAGCCGTCCATCCAAGCGGAAGAACTGGGAATACTATTTCTTCCTTGATTTCCACGGGCACCACGAGGATCCCGCTCCGCAGAAGGCGCTTGAGAAGCTCAGGGAGATGTGCCAGTTCGTCAGGATACTGGGCAGCTATCCGAGATCGAGGGACATCCTTTAAGAATGAATCGGAGAGCCGGTGAAACGGAGAATCGGTGAATTGGAAATTTGGGATTTGAAAAGGAGCGCCCCGAGGCGTTTCGCTCTCGGGGCAAATAATGTAGTACAGGCGTCTCGCCTGTTGAAAATAAAATAAGTTACAGGCGAGACGCCTGTACCACGTTCATAAATCCTAAATCGAAAATTGGAAATAAATCATGTCTATAGTAAAACACGTCAATCCGCATGTGATGAAAGTTTCTCCTTATCAGCCGGGCAGGCCGATAGAGGAGGTCGCCAGGGAACTAGGGATTGATCCCGAAAACATTATAAAGCTGGCTTCAAACGAATCTCCTCTCGGACCGTCGCCTAAGGCGATGAGGGCCATGAAGAAGGCCTGTTCCGAGATGCACAGGTATCCGGACGGAGGAGCATACTACCTGAGGAAGAGGATTTCAGAGCACTACAATCTCCCTCCGGATTATTTCATCTTCGGATGCGGCTCAAACGAGCTAATTGAATTCATCGGGCACAGCTTGCTCTATCCCGGAGCATCCGCCGTGATGAGCGAGAAGGCCTTTGTCATCTACAAGATCATATGCGGAATGTTCGGCGCTGAGGCCGTTGAAGTGCCGATGAAGGGGCTTACCCATAATCTCAGGGCGATGCTCAAGGCGATTAAGGAAGACACTCGGGTGGTGTTCGTCTGCAATCCGAACAACCCGACCGGAACAATGGTCAAGGAGAAGGATGTCAGGAAATTCATGGACAAGGTTCCGGACCATGTGCTGGTTGTCTTTGATGAGGCTTACGCGGAAATCACATACAAGAGGATGCCTGACACACTTTCATATGTTAGGGAGAAGAGGAACGTGATCGTGCTCAGGAGCTTTTCAAAGGCATATGGGCTTGCCGGCCTCCGTGTCGGCTACGGGATGGCGAAACCGGAGATAATACAGGTTCTTGAAAAATCACGACAGCCCTTCAACGTGAACAGCATGGCGCAGATCGCCGCCGCCGCCGCGCTCGACGACCAGGGTTTTGTCAGCCGTTCGCGCAGGACCTACAAGAAAGGGGCGCAGCTGATCATGAAGGCATGTTCCGAAATGGGACTTGTCTTTGAACCCCCAGTCGCGAACTTCATGCTGATCAAAGTCGGAAATGGATTTGAAGTCTTCAACGAACTACAGAAAAAAGGCGTGATTGTAAGGCCCATGGCTCCATACAAGCTTCCTGAATGGATCCGCGTTTCCATCGGGACCGAGGCCGAGAACTTGAGGTTCCTGTCAGCTCTGAAAACGATAGTTTCTCCTTGATCCCTTCATGAATTCCTGATTGATTTTCTGTCAGCTGCTGCTGAAGACCTCGCAAGGGAGAATGCAGTGAAGATAAAAAACCGATGGTTAATCGCAGCTTCTGCCGTGGGTATCCACCTGTCGATCGGATCGGTCTATTCGTGGAGTGTCTTTTCAAAGCCCATCATCGAGCAGACGGGATGGTCGTTGAAGAACGTCCAGTTAACGTTCAGTATTTCCATTCTGTTCCTGGGATTGTCAGCCGCACTGCTGGGGCATCTCGTCGAGAAGCTGGGCCCGCGGAAAACCGGCATGATTGCCGCCATTTTCTTCGGTGTTGGAATTGCAGGTTCCGGCCTGGCAATCCTCATGGGAAGCATGTACGGCCTATATCTCTGCTACGGTGTTTTGGGCGGTATCGGCCTGGGTGTCGGGTATATTGCACCGGTTTCCACGCTCGTGAAGTGGTTCCCGGACCGTCGCGGACTGGCAACTGGTCTGGCGATCATGGGGTTTGGTTTTGCATCCCTGATAGCGGGGCCGATCACACATAAGATGATCTTGAACATCGGACTTGCCAACACCTTTTTCACACTTGGTCTTGTCTATTTTGTAATCATATTCGCATCCTCGCAATACCTCTCACCACCGCCGGCAGGCTGGGTTCCAGAAGGATGGAAGGGGGAGTCCGCGTCCCAGAAGAAGAAGATCGCGGTCGACCTCTGCCAGCTCATGGCGAACGAGGCTGTAAAGACCCGGCGCTTTGCCTACCTGTGGCTGATGCTTTTCATCAATATCACCTGCGGCATTGCCGTCATCTCGGTGGCATCGGCAATGGCCCAGGAATCCACTGGAATGTCAGCGGCCAGCGCTGCTTTCATGGTCGGTATCATGGGCCTGTTCAACGGCGGAGGGCGCATTGCATGGGCGTCGCTGTCGGACTATATAGGCAGACCCAACGCATATACAATGTTCTTCGCCCTGCAGATGGTGATGTTCTTCCTGTTGTCCAGGGTGACTGATCCGTTTGTTTTCCAGATCCTGATATTCCTAATCATGACCTGCTATGGTGGCGGATTCGCCTGCATTCCCGCCTATATTGCCGACTTGTTCGGCACCAGGCAGCTGGGAGCCATCCACGGCTACATACTGACGGCGTGGGCGGCTGCCGGCCTGGCGGGCCCAGTCTTTGTCGCCTGGGTACGACAGACATCGGGCGGATATTCAGGGATCATAATGGTTTTTCTAGGATTGTTTGCAGTTGCCTTGACCATCTCCCTGCTCATCCGGATCGATATCAGGAGGCTGGTAAGCGCAAAGGCCCAAGTCCAACCGGTGTCGCTTGGTGCACGTACATTCACGACGGATCCTGGCGAGGTCGCAGCAGCCATCAGATTTGCCGTGAAATGCGCTGAGAGCGTGGGGCTTGGTTCCGACAAGGTATTCCAGTTGGAGCTGGCGGTTGAAGAAGCAGCGACCAACATCTGCAGCCATGCCTATCTGGAGGAGTTCTCCATCAATCGCATGAGTTACGCCTACCAGGCGAAGACGACCTATGAGGTCCGGATAATTGACACCCCGGATTCGTTCTCCGTCGTACTCCTGGATTCGGGTATTCCGTTCGATCCGCTGTCAGTGGCGCCAGCGGATACCACTTCGCCTATAGGGGAACGCGAACCCGACAGGCTGGGAGTACTGCTGATGCGCAAGATGGTCGACGATATCCGCTATGTCCGTGAAAAAGACCGCAACCACCTGACATTGGTGATCCATAAGAAGGCGAAGGCTTGAACGGCTAAATCCCGGGGAAGGCTCAGGGCGACGAGTGTCTTTTGCAATTTTTTATGACGGCATTGAACTTAGAAAACTGAAGACCCCCTAGACCGCCAAGGTTCCGCTTTACATTCTCGTGGATCTGGCGCTGGGAAGCGGCTGGCCGACCGACAAGACTCCCAATCCGACATACATGTACGTCGACTGGATCCGGGTATACAAGAAAAAATAAAGATTACAGTTGCGGCGGACTGTTGTGCACCATATGCCAATTTTTATAGGATCCCTTGATTTATCCCTCATTTCTGATTATCTTTCCTCCACTATGAAAAACAAAATTCCTGTCAGAAAAATTGTCGCGATAATCGGTTTCGGGCTGCTTGGAACGTCTCTTGGACTTGCATTGAAGGACAAGGGATATGAGCGGATCGGATGGAGCCGCCGTCCGGAGTCCCGTGTCCAGGCTTTGAAGAACAAGGTTGTCGACAAGGTTTTTGACACTGCTGAAGAGACTGTCGCAAATGCAGATATCACTGTAATATGCCTTCCAGTCCCCATGATAATAGATTTCTGTGCGAAGTTCGCAAAATGCTGGAAGAAGGGGGCAGTTGTCACTGATGTCGGTAGCGTCAAGGAAAAAATTGTAAGGACTGTCACTCCGGTTCTCTCCAGGAAAGGAGTCTGCTTCGTCGGAGGCCATCCAATGGCAGGTTCAGAACAGAGCGGAGCGGATGCCGCACAGCGGGATCTTTATGAAGGGGCAATGGTTTTTCTCACTCCAGCGGCTAAAAAATCTCCACGGCAGGTAAGCGAAGTCGCTACCCTCTGGCGGAGAGCCGGAGCTGAGGTCATGGAGATTGATGCCAGTATCCATGACATGACAGTCGCACATACCAGCCATGTGCCGCACATCGTTTCTGCGATTATGACCCTGACCACGCTTGGTGACAGCAAGAGCAGGGCTGTCCGGGAAAAAGGATGTGCCGGAGGGTTCCGCGATACGACGAGGATTGCTTCGTCTGCACCGCAGATGTGGCGTGAGATAATCGAGAGCAACAGTCCGGCAATTATAAAGGTCATAAGCGAATTCGAGAAGAACCTGAAGGATTTCAGGAATAATATACACAAGCGTGAATATCAGAAGGTCGAGAAGAAGCTCCAATCCGCCAAACAACTCCGCGATTCATGGATTGCGAAAAAACGGTAGAAAGTACCATGAAGGCACAGAGGCACAAAGGCACAGAGTTTTAGAATTTAATACTAAAAACCGCCGACATTCTTGAAAGAGTATATTTCGAGATCAAACTTCCAAGTTACTTAAAAGCCAGATGATTCAACTTTGTGCCTCTGTGCCTTTGTAGCTTCATCTACTTTCCCAGGTACATCTTGTCGTAGTAGGTCTGATATTCTCCCGAGGTGACATGGTCGAGCCAGGCTTTATTTTTGAGATACCAGTCGACTGTGCTGGCAATGCCTTGTTCGAAAGTCATCGAAGGCTTCCACCCGAGTGAATTCGTTATTTTTGAATTGTCTATGGCGTAGCGCCTGTCATGCCCGGGCCTGTCCTTGACGAATGAGATCAGTGATTCATCCTTGCCGAGGAGCTTGAGGAGGGTTCTCACCAGATCCAAGTTGGTCTTCTCGCTGTTTCCTCCGATGTTGTAGACTTCTCCGCTGATTCCTTTCTCGAACACCGTGAAGATGGCCCTGCAGTGGTCAAGCACATATATCCAGTCCCGCACCTGCATGCCGTCGCCGTAGACAGGTATCTGCTTGCCCTGCCTGATATTGTTGATGCAGAGCGGGATCATCTTTTCCGGAAACTGGCAGGGACCGTAGTTGTTCGAGCATCTGGTGATGACAGTATCCATGCCATAGGTATGGTGGAAGGCATGGACGAGATGGTCGGCGGCCGCCTTGCTGGCACTGTAGGGTGAGTTGGGTTTTATGCTGGTATTTTCCGAGAATTTATCCTCGCCCGTAGACAGGGAACCATACACTTCATCCGTTGAAACCTGCAGGAACCTTTTAACACCGAGTTTCTTTGCGCACTGCAGCAGGTTCAAGGTTCCTGACACATTTGTCTCTATGAAGATGCCGGGTCCGGATATTGACCGGTCGACATGGCTTTCCGCCGCAAAATTCATGATGCCTTCTATCTTATGGTCGCCGATGATCTTTTCCACGAGTTCCAGATTCCGGATGTCGCCATGTATGAAAACGTGGTTCTTGTCATTCATGAACTTTGCGAGGTTCTCCATGTTGCCTGCGTAGGTGAGGGCGTCGAGATTGACAACTTTGACGCCCTTCTTCTCGGTCAGGATCATGCTGACGAAGTTTGCCCCGATGAAACCCGCACCGCCTGTAACCAAAATGCTTTTCATAGATTTTCCTTATTGCCTTCGTCCTTCTTTTCTTCTTTCTTCATCTGTTCGGAAAGCCTTTCGATATCGGCGTCGATATCCCTTATCTGCGTCGAAAGCTCGATCACCTCGCGGTCGTTTTCAAGTTTCAGGGCGAGATCCTTGTGGAGCGCCATGATCTTGTCATGGATTTCCTTGAGCTTCGGATCGTCCTCGATGAGCTTGATCCTGCGGTTGTAGAGCTGGACGGCCGCGTCGGCCCTCTTCTTCTTCAAGGTATCGAGCTTCTCAGATACTGATTCAGCCAGTACGAAAAGCCCGCATAGCATGAAAACCGCGGCTGTCATAAGTAAATATTTCTTCATGTTGCATTCTCCTTTAAATTTTTTCAGATGCTGACAAAATTATATGTCTACTATTTCTTCTTCTGTAAAATACTCCGAAAGTACCTGTCCTGCCAGATATAACGAGCCGGTTATCAGAAATCTTTTTCCATGGTCCATGTCCAGCGCCTTCCCGACAGATTGGGCCTTCTTGACGGGTTTGTCTGAAACCCTGCGGCATATCTTTTCCAGTTCGTCCGGCGACAGGCTCTTCCTGGAGCCTTTTATCGGCACAAAGATAAATTCATCCGCGACTTTATCAAGAATCTCCAGGACGGAACTTGAATCTTTGTCGGCCAGGCATCCGAACATGACGGAGAATTTTTCGCCGGGGAAATATTTCCTGGCGTTTGAAACAAGGACTGAAACAGCCTGGGGATTATGCGAACCGTCGAGGATGCTTCCGTCTTTCAGGATCTGGAAGCGGGCAAGCCATTTTGTCGTTGAGAAACCCTTGGCAGCCTTTTCCATGTCCAGCTCGGATTCTGAAGCGAGCCAGCTGAGGATTGACAGCACGAGGCGGGCATTCTCTCGTTGTATCTCGCCCTTCAGTGACAGTTTTATATTTCCGAGATCCTTTTCAGGGGATATTATCACGGAACCGGATTCCCTGGCCTTTTTCCTTACGACATCCATGGCATTCCTGCTGAGTTTGCCGCAGAAAACAGGGACGCCTGGTTTTATGATTCCTGCTTTTTCAAAGGCGATTTTAGCTTCAGTTGAGCCGAGATAGGCGGTATGGTCGATGCCGATTCCGGTAATGACTGATGCGACTGGCGTGACGATGTTCGTGGCGTCGAAACGTCCGCCCATGCCGGTCTCCCAGACCACGAAGTCAGCCTTTTCCTTTGCGAAGTGCATTCCGGCCAGCACTGTCGTTACTTCAAAGAAAGTCGGGCATTTTCCGGCTGACTTCATCTCCTCGACATGCGGTTTGAGTTTTAAGACAAGGCTTGCAAGCTCCTTTTCAGAGATTGCTTTTCCATTGATCCTGAAGCGTTCCCTGGCCGACACGAGATGCGGAGAGCTGTAGAAGCCGGTTTTGAAGCCAGCGGCCTTCAGGCATGAAGAAAGCATCGCGCACACCGAGCCTTTCCCGTTCGTGCCTGCGACATGGATGAAACAGAGTTTTTCCTGGGGGTTCCCAACCTTTGAGAAAAGTTCCGATACCTGTTCAAGGCCGAGTTTGATTCCGTATGTTTCAAGATCGGAAAGGAATTTTAAGGCATCTTGGTAGGCTGACATTAATGACCTGGCTATTCTTTGGGCTGAGGCGGCGGTACGGCTATGACTACGAACTCTACGGAATCCTTCCAGATTTCAGTGTTGTCCTTTATTGAAACAAGGCGAAGTTCCCAGGAAAAACTTTTCTTTTCAGTACTGTTCCCGGTCTCCTTTATCTCGCTGAGAAGCCTGAACTGTTTCTTGCTGTCGTTGTCATCGACTGGAATTATCATCTTCATCTTGATCAGGCTGTGCCATAGTTCGAGGGGCATGTTGTTGACAAGGCCGTCGGAGGCCGTGAAATCGTTGACTATGTAGGGAAGGTTGATGCCGGCAGTTGAAATAGGAGGGCACTGGGTTGCAATTGAAGTGACCATGAAATTTACTGCGCTTTTCCTGTCGAACACGCTCAAGTTTATCTTCGGGGTCACGATCTCGCCTATCGGAGGTGGCCTGCTGTCTGGCTGCAGCGAATCGCAGGAGCAGAGCACTGCTGCGAGAAGAAACGCCGGAGCCGATATTGTTTTGAAGCCGAGAAGTTTCATTAGCTTCCAAGTTTTTTCGAGTTTCGATATTCGGATTTCGAGTTTGGTTGCGGGCTGGCCCGCCTTAAAATCTATGGTGTTTATTTTTATCTTCAAGATATCAAAACAAGAATATGGAAAAACTTCTGCGACGGGTTATTATACTGATTAGGCCGAAGTGGTGGAATGGCAGACGCGCTAGACTCAAAATCTAGTGTCCTCACGGGCGTGCGGGTTCAAGTCCCGCCTTCGGCACCAATTATTACTTTCCATACACTGCCGTCCCATGGATGATTGGATGACTGGATTGATGGATGGTTGGGTATCAAAGACATAAGACCAAAAACATCCTAGATAAATTATCCGAAATGCCTTTCTAAATAATTCTCGTGTATCTCCATGACTTCTGTGTTATCTTGAACTCAAATCCAATCATCCATTCATCCAACAATCCATCCATCCGTCATCCTGTGGGATGACTCTGCTTTCCATAGATAAAATCCACCTTTTCAGGCACCTCTTATTTTCCCCGTGCCCGCAAGAAATTGAATCCGCCAGAAAGAAACTCGTAATTTTTAAAGACGCTTAAGCAGAGCCCGTCCACAAAAAACAGATCGACAATGATACCTAGACTTCCTTTTTCTACTTGACAGAGGAAATTTCAAAACTGCCAAGGAACGCCGACCTCCAGGTCGGCTTAGAAGAGCCCCGGGACCGTAAGGAGCTCGGGGCGCTCCTTTAAAAGAGCAGTTTTGAAATCAGTTCGACGACTATATCATAATCATTTGGAGCTATGGTGGTTTTCAAAATTGCCAATTTAAGGTAGGGATGGCTCGAGTTTATCCCGATCCTGAAAGGCATCGGGAAGCCGTCCGTTCTTATCGGCGGTTTCGGAGAAACCGCCCTGCCTTGTCAATTTTGAGAATCAGTCCATACTATTATGAGACGATTAGTAAGCACATCTGTCACCATGAATACACAAGCTGAAGTTTACCTGCCTCTGGCAGTGCCTTCGGCGACCAGTGCTTGGACTCCAACCTCAGCACACCGACAAATGTTGGAGTTCAAACTTTAGTTTGTCTTCTCTTATCTTCGCGCCATTCGAGTATGACTCCGTCCGTCATCTGCAACAGCCGATATTCCAATACAGCCATAGCTCTTGTCTTTGACATGTGAAAGGGTACTTTATTAGTATGGAACATAATGTCATGGCAATGGTTCTTGTTAAAGCTCCTGTAGTGGGAGTGATCGCCATTGGTGTGACTCTTGCCTTGTGGAAGTTAATCAATAAGATTTATAGTGGATATCTGAACTCTCATTACACCCAAGAATATTTGACAATGATATTTTTCCTAATAGCATCCTTGGTTACTGCTTTTATGACAGTTATGGCATCTTTCAATTTCCTGGGCAAAGGTCCATATGTAGTCCACAACAGCCTATTTGATGATTTAGCCACAAATCACTTTTATCTATTGCTTCTAACCACATTCATTCTGGCGGAGACATCAATGATTCTTTCTGTCTGCTCCATAATGAAGAAAAAACTTGTGGTATTATCATATATTTCGTTATTTACAGTTTTAATAGCCAATTCGTTCAATGCCCTGTTTGTTCCGATAATATTATTTATCGTGCCGTATACATAAGCAATTCTATGAATGAAAAGAAAACATTATGATTGACAACGAACATCCAGATGCAAGCCATGCTCCAAGGTTGAGACTTGGTGGTTTCTTGAGAAAAGCAGGTGGTTCCTACAACAAGCCTTGGTACAAGTGGGATGTGACCAGACTGCGTGAATATGGTGTCCTTGGATGGATTCTATACGTGATAATTGGCATTTTCATTGCAATCGTGGCTGGCGTATGGATATTTTGAATTGGAGATGCAACATGAATCATAAAATCCAAATCATTGCTTTTCTTCCATTTATTCTCTTTATGTCTGGATGTACATCAACCCCTTTTAGCCCCCCATTTTCTGAAACCAAGAAAACTGCATGGGAAATCCATGGACTGAAGGGGAAGGTCAAAGAATGGACAAAAATTGAATATGCTGTTAAAACCAATGGAAATGAAAACCTCAAGGAGATGTCTTGGAGACTGGTCTGCAAGTACGATGACAGGGGAAATCATCTTGAAGAATTAGAGTATAACCCAGATGGCTCTTTGCGAACAACACACGCCTATAAATATGCCTATGATGGGAAAGGAAATCCTATTGAAGGAGTTCTCTATAATGACAAAGGAGTCATATATGGCAAGTTCTTCAGCAAGTACGATGACATGGGGAGAATAATTGAAAGTTCACAATATAACTTTAACTTTGATAACGCTGTGATTCTTGGGAAAATCCTCTACAAGTATGATGAGCAAGGCATGCTTGTTGAAGAATCCTACTCTGGAGAAGATGGATTGCCATCAGGGAAATGCATGTTTAAGAATGATGAAAAGGGGAATCATCTTGAAGAGGCACGCTACAATGCAGATGGCACTCTGAGAAGGAAGGACAATTACAAATACAATGACAAAGGAATCAGGACTGCTTGGAATTACTCTGGAGATAGAAAGTTTTCCAGCACTAATAAATATGATGACGCAGGAAGATTGATTGAGGAAGCTTCATATGATAATGGAGATTTGAGAATCAAATTCATTTATAAGTATGATAAGAAAGGCAATCAGGTTGAATATGCAAATTTAAATTCACAGGGAATTGTAAACGTTGAATCTGTATATAAATATGATAAGGCTGGCAACCAGATTGAAAGAGCATGGTATAACAAAGATGGGGATTTGAGGCGTAAGGATGTTTTTTATTACGATGGCAAAGGCAATAGGACTAGATGGGACATGTACGATGAAAGTGGAGTCATAACAGATAAATTCATTTCAAAGTATGACGACAAAGGAAATCAGATTGAGGATTTATGCTACTATGGAAATAAAGATTTAACTTTTAAACACATTCGCAGATTCGATGACAAGGGAAACGAAATTGAAGATTCAACATATGACGATAAGGAAAACTTGGTAAGAGTTGTCACCTGCACATACACCTACCACCATGATTGATACCCATGTTGACTTCCAATCAATTTGCAGTTGAGGCTGGAAACGAGGAAGACAGGATCAGCCATATCCTTGTTTTTCTGCCATCTCGGGATTATTTTCCAAATGCATGCATATCAGTAATCCTGTTGATTCAATTTCCAACGAAAGAGGGTGCCAATGAATTTCAAGACAGACTTGTATCGTTCGTCATTGACCTTGCTCACCGACCTTTATCAGATCACGATGGCCTATGGTTATTGGAAGTCAGGCCGGAACAATGACGAGGCGGTGTTCAATCTTTCTTTCCGGGGAAATCCGTTCAACGGAGGCTATTCGGTCGCCTGCGGCCTTTCGCATGTAATGGACTATCTGTCCAACCTGAAGTTTGATGAGACTGACATCGACTATCTTGGAACCTTGCATGGGAACGATCAGAAACCGTTGTTTGAGAAGGAATTCCTGGAATATCTCAGGGACATGGAATTCAAATTGGATGTAGATGCCATTCCGGAAGGTACAGTAGTTTTCGCGCATGAGCCGCTGATCCGGGTGAAGGGATCCCTGCTGGCATGCCAGCTCGTTGAATCGCCATTCCTCAACATGGTCAACTTCCAGACTCTGATTGCAACAAAGGCGGCGAGGATATGCCAGTCGGCGCAAGGCGAGCCAGTCGTTGAATTCGGCCTCCGCCGGGCCCAGGGAATAGACGGATCCTTGTCGGCTTCAAGGGCGGCTTATATCGGAGGCTGCACGGCGACGTCCAACGTGCTTGCCGGAAAACTGTTCGGAATTCCTGTCAAAGGGACGCATGCCCACAGCTGGGTGATGAGTTTCGATGACGAACTGTCGGCATTTGACGCCTATGCCAAGGCGTTGTCGAACAACTGCATCTTCCTTGTTGACACATACGACACCTTGGAAGGAGTGAGGAATGCTGTTGAAATTGGAAGGCGTCTCAGGAAGACGGGGCATGAGATGGTCGGGATCAGGCTTGACTCAGGAGATCTGGCCTATCTGAGCATTGAAGCCAGGAAAATTCTCGATGAGGCCGGATTCCCGAAGGTGGCAATTGTCGCTACGAACGATCTTGATGAGCATTTGATTTCCAGTCTAAAGCAGCAGGGTGCCACAATTGCCGTATGGGGTGTCGGGACAAAGCTTGTAACAGCCTATGATCAGCCTGCACTTGGCGGAGTGTATAAGCTTTCAGCCATCCGAAGGGAAGGAGGGGACTGGCAGTACAAGGTCAAATTGTCGGAGCAGTCCTTGAAGACATCAACTCCAGGGATCCTGCAGGTCCGGCGATTCAGAGATGAAAATGGCTATGTCGCCGACATGATATATGACACTTTGATTGGGGCGCCTGATAAACCGACGATAATTGATCCCATGGATCCTTTCAGGCGCAAGGAATTGGATTCCTCAAATCTTGAGCATGAGGATCTGCTGGTTCCGGTTTTCCGCGGTGGGCGGAAAGTTTATGAGCAGCCAGCTCTGGATGAAATAAGGCAGAGGACCATCTCCCAGCTGAAGAATCTGCATCAGGGCATACGCCGTCTTGACAACCCCCATTCATATCCTGCAGGGCTGGAGCAGCGGCTTTACGATCTGAAGATGAAACTGATTCTCGATGCCCGAGCTTAGACGGCATATACGAAAGACATAACAAAGTTGACATGTAAGCCCCCTGCCAGCTTGTCTGGCAGGAAATAAAGACTGTTAGACTATTGTCCATTACCCAATCCCCTTCCTCTCCCAGCGGCGTGTACCGCAGGGAGAGGAAGGGGATTGCTTTCATGTTGCTCTTGTAGCATGAACAATCTATTGCTCCTGCCGGGCAAGCCGGCAGGGGGCGTTCAATCTTGATGGATACAAATCCATAATCCTGCCCAACTGCTTTTGGCACCTACCCCTGCATTCCCAAAAAAATACAATATTATTTTCTTTTCCGTTTGACAAAGTGTAATAATAACACTAAGCTAAGTGTAGAACAAACAATAAGCATGGAGGACATCATGGGTTTCACATACAGATATGCCAGGCCGGCCCTGACTGCGGACTGCGTAGTCTTCGGCCTTGACGAGGAAGACCTCAAAGTCCTGCTGATCCAGCGCGATCTGGAGCCTTTTGCTGGAATGTGGGCGTTGCCTGGAGGCTTCGCGACAGTAGGTGAATCCATCGAGACCACTGCCAGGCGGGAGCTGCTTGAAGAGACCGGGCTTAAGAATGTCTTTCTGGAACAGCTCTATACTTTCAGCGAACCGGATCGGGATCCCAGGGAGCATGTGGTGACTGTCGCCTTTTATGCGCTTGTCAATCTCTCGGAGCACAAGGTGCAGGCTGCGACTGATGCCAGGAATGCCGCGTGGTTCGCAATAGACGACATTCCAAAACTGGCATTTGACCATGATAAGATGCTGAAGGTTGCGTATGAGCGTCTGAAAGGGAAGATCAGATATCAGCCGATAGGCTTTGAACTGTTGGCTGACAAGTTCACGCTGAGCCAGCTGCAGGGGATGTATGAGAAGATATTGGACCGTGAATTGGACAAGCGGAATTTCCGCAAGAAGATACTGAACATGGAGATCATCGAGGAGCTGGATGAAATTGAAACGGACGTGGCCCATCGCGCCGCACGGCTCTATCGGTTCAACAAGAAAAAATACGACGAGAAGGTGAAAGAGGGATTTAATTTTGAGCTTTAGGTAAGGATATATGAAGGAGGTTTGACATGAAAAAGGCATTGATACTGGTAGACATACAAAACGATTTTGTTCCAGGCGGCGCGCTGCCAGTGCCTAATGGAGCTGATGTCGTGGAGGTGGCAAACAAGGCGATGGAGCACTTTGACCTAGTCGTGGCAATACAGGACTGGCATCCGGCCGGCCACAAATCCTTTGCAAGCCAGCACAAGGGTAGAAAGGTCGGCGATATAGTTGATCTTTGCGGACTCCAGCAGATGCTCTGGCCTGATCATTGTGTCCAGGACAGCAAAGGCGCGGAATTCGTCCCGGGGCTGGAAGTGAAAAAGATCGACAAGGTGTTCCACAAGGGAATGGACCGCAATATCGACAGCTACAGCGGATTCTTTGACAATGGACATGGGAATGCCACAGGTCTTGGGGATTATCTCAAAGAGAATGGAGTCGATGAAATTACGATCATCGGGCTTGCGACAGACTACTGCGTGAAGTTCACGGCGCTCGATGCCAGAAAGCTTGGTTTCAAGACCAGGATCATAATTGAAGGTGTAAGGGGAGTAGAGGTCAACAAGGGTGATTGCGAGAAGGCGATTGACGAAATGATTAAGGCTGGAGTGGAGATTATCTCCATGAAAAGCTTGAAATAGCAAAGGATAAATAAAAGTAAAGGAGGTTCTTATGTTAGGAATAAGGTTCATGAAGGCGTTGCCGAACACCTATCTTCTACAGTATAAGACGGGCAGGATTGTATGGGAGGGAGCTGGCATCTCTTTCTTCTACTATGCGCCGACGACCTCCCTTGTGGCTGTACCGATGGCGAGCGTCGACGTGCCGTTCATCCTCAACGAAGTTACTGCAGACTTCCAGGATTTAACGATGCAGGGGCAGGTGGCCTACAGGGTCAAGGAGCCAAGGACGCTGGCGCAGATCCTGAACTTCACCCTGGCGCAAAATGCCAAGGACTACGTGTCTGACGATCCAAAGAAGGTATGGCAGAGGGTCATAAACCAGATCCAGGTTCTGATGAGGGCGGAACTCCAGAAGCTGACTCTCAGGCAGGCGCTGCAGTCTTCTGACGAACTGGTGCATAAGGTCAGGCAGAACCTTGTGAATTCCGAGTTTGTCACCCAGCTTGGTATCGAGGTCATGGCTCTTTCTGTCCTGGCCGTGAAGCCAAATCCGGAAACGGCCCGTGCGCTGGAGGCGAAGATACGCGAGCAGATGCTGCTTGAAGCAGACGAGGCTATCTATCGGCGCCGGAATGCCGCAGTTGAACAGGAGCGTACCATCAAGGAAAACGAACTCAGCACGGAAATTGCCGTTGAAAACAAGAAGCGGCAGATAAGAGAGGCCCAGGTTGATGCAGACAGGATAATCCAGGAGAAACGGCAGCTGATCCTTCAGGATGAAATGAAGGGCAGGATCACGCTTGAGGAAAAGAACAAGGAACTTGTCACCCTTGCCGTCCAGAATAAGAAACAGGAGGCGGACGCCCAGGCGTACAGGATGACAGCCGTCATGCAGGCTTTCAAGGATGTTGATCCTAAGGTCATGCAGGCCCTGGCAAATACCGGGATGCAGCCGGCGCAGTTGATTGCCGCCGCATTCCAGAACCTGGCTGAAAATGCGGACAAGATCGGGAACTTGAACATAGCTCCTGAACTCCTTCAGGAACTGTTGAAAGCGGCTCCGAAGAAGTAGGGCGGTTTTTAAACCGCCAACGTGTCGGGTTAAAACCCGACATACTTAGGAACTGTTGAACGTGGATCCGAAGAAGTAATGTAACACAGGCATCTTGCCTGTGATCTTATGGAAGGAACGAGGTGAGATATGGATCGTCTGACAGAAAACAAGATCATACTGGTTGTCCGCCAGACCAGGCTTGATGAACTTGTCGCCAAATACAATACTTTGGCACAGGCTCAGTTCTATGTCGAACATCTCGGAGCCGACTTCTCTGACTATCTGAACGAGGATCACCAATACAAGAAATCCGTCATTTCAGCAGAGGAATCGCTCCGTACGCTGGGCAGAGTCCAGATATTGCAACGGGCATTTCTTCCAAACTTCATGTTCGGGAAGGACGACCTTGTCGTAGTCCTCGGCCAGGACGGGCTGGTTGCGAATACATTGAAGTATCTGCATGAACAGCCGGTAATCGGTGTCAATCCCGACCCGCGCAGATGGGATGGGGTTCTTCTTCCATTCATTGTGGGAGATCTTGATAAAGTCGTCCGAGACGTCTTTTTGAAGAAACGGAAGACATCATTGATAACCATGGCGAAGGCTGAATTGAGCGACGGGCAGAAGCTTTATGCCGTGAACGATCTGTTCATTGGCGCAAGGACACACGTGTCCGCCCGGTACAGCATCTCGCTTGGGACAAACAAGGAGAACCAGTCATCAAGCGGCATCATCGTCTCTACCGGACTTGGTTCCTCGGGCTGGATGAAGAGTGTTCTTGCAGGTGCTGCCGGCATCGCGGGCGGCATTGCAAACAAGGAAATCCCAATCATCAACAAGCTGAAGCTTCCATGGGATGCCGGCTATCTGTACTTTTTCGTCAGGGAACCATTTCCCAGCAGGACTACTGCGGCGGGCATGGTGTTTGGCAAGATAACCGAAACGACGCCGATGCTGCTGACTTCCGGGATGCCGGACAATGGTGTGATATTCAGTGACGGCATTGAGAACGACTATCTTGCGTTCAATTCCGGGATCAAGGCGACGATCAAGGTTGCGGATAAAAGCGGGCATCTTGTCGTTTAAAAATAAAGAAGGAACAAGATATGGAACGACTGATAAAAAACATAGATGTGCTTGATGAAAATGCTGAGGCACTGATCTATTCCACTAATATAATGTTGAACTGTACAGGCGGAGTTGGCGCATGTCTCGCTGTCCGATACGGGCGGCATGTCCAAAAAGAACTGCATGATCTTCTCAATGTTCGTGGTTCCAGATTTGCATCGCAAGGTGAAGTCTTTGAACATGTATGTTCTGGAATGCCTTACCGCAAACTTTTCCATACCGTTCCTTGTGATGCAATGTACAATACGTCTCCTGAAATTGTCGAAGACATCCTGCACCGTTGCCTTCGACAATGCGCTGTAGACGGTATTGAGAAAGTTTCAATGTCTGTGCTGGCTACTGGATATGGGCATTTGGATTTTGAGGACTTCTTCAGGATTGCAGACCGAGTTGTGAATAACGACGATTATAAGGAAATTGAGAGAATCGTGATATGTATTGCCGACTTGTCTTTATATGAGCAGGCTCTTGAACTTATAAAACGCGAGAAACTGAGACTGGAACCAAAGGAGGGTGAATAATTATGTTAGGAGCAATTGCAGGAGACATAATCGGGTCTGTCTATGAGCACAACAACATCAAGACGACTGATTTCCCTCTTTTTTCGACGGGTTGCAGGTTTACTGATGACACGGTGTTGACCGTGGCATTGGCTGACACGATTCTACGCGGACATGATTACGCCCGGAAAATGGAGGACTACTATTTTCATTACCCTGATGCGGGATACGGTGGCAATTTCCACAAATGGGCGACAGCTAAGATTCATGAACCCTATAACAGCTGGGGCAATGGTTCAGCGATGAGAGTCAGTCCTGTGGGATGGGCATATCAGGACTTGGAAACCGTCCTGCAGCGGGCAAAGGAAAGCGCAGCGTTCACACATAATCATCCTGAAGGCGTAAAGGGTGCACAGGCGACGGCATCGGCAATATTTCTCGCACGGACGGGGAAGTCCAAGGATGAGATAAGGGAGTTCATTGTCAGAAACTTTTCATATGAACTTGATGAATCCTTGGACAGCATCCGTGAATATTACGATTTCGATGTCTCATGCCAGGGTTCTGTTCCACAGGCGATCAGGGCATTTCTGGAATCCGAAGACTATGAGGATGCTGTCCGGAAGGCCATTTCGATAGGAGGAGACAGTGACACTATTGCATGTATTGCAGGAGGTATCGCGGAACCCTTTTATAAAGGAGTTCCAAAGGGAATTGCTGATACGGCGCTTTCTATTTTGGATGAAAGGTTAAGAGAAGTTGTGATTGAATTCCAGTCTAAGTATTGCCAGGAGATGATATGCTGAATCTGAGATTATACTCATGGATTATTCTAATATTGGCATCGGCGATATTATTGATGGCGTCGATCTTCAAATATGCACCCTTGGATTTGACGGAAACCCTGGGTTTCATAACCGGAGCGGTTTGTGTCTTGATGGTCGTTGAGCAGAACATCTGGAACTTCCCTGTCGGTATAGCCAACAACATATTTTTCATCATGCTGTTCTTCTCATCGCGTTTATATGGAGATATGGCTCTTCAGCTTGTCTATATACTGCTTGCAATAATGGGATGGTATGAATGGATATATGGAGGCAGGAATCGGACAAGGCTTCATGTCAGCCATACTTCAGTGAAGGAGATTGCGATTCTCGCAATCATAGGAATTGCAGCTACTGCCGCATTGCATGAATATTTCCACAGGATCAACGATTCCGCCCCATTTCTTGATGCGTTGACGACGGTGCTGAGCCTGATTGCCCAATACATGCTCAACTTGAAGAGAATTGAGAACTGGTACATATGGATTACTGCAGACGTTCTTTACATCTGGCTGTACATTCAGAAAAACCTGAATCTGACAGCGATACTCTATGCCATATTTATCTGCATGTGTATTGCAGGATTGATATCATGGTTTAAATCCCTGAAGCAACAGGAGGCTGAAAAGGTGGCATCATGAAACCTTATAGGCATGGCATTGTGATTGGCAAGTTCTGTCCTCCCCACAAAGGGCACAGCTATCTGATAGGAACCGCTTCGTCCCAATGCGAAAAACTCTCCGTGTTTGTATGCTGGAAGCCTGAACAGGCCGTGCCGATTGACATCCGAATGTCGTGCATCAAAGAAGTGCATCCTGAAGTCAATGTGATTGCCGTTGAGGATACCCTGGCGGATGATGACACTCCGGGATGGGCAGCCAACACGGTCAGGATACTTGGCAACGCCCCGGAAGTAGTCTTCACTTCGGAAGATTATGGAGAAGGTTATGCCAAGGCCATGGGGGCAAAGCATGTTATGGTCGATCGTGACAGGACGGCATTTCCCTGTTCCGGTACAATGGTCCGGACAAACCCCCTCGACTGTCTGGAATGGCTTTCTCCATGTGTACGTGCCTATTATGTGAAGAGGATATGTATTGTCGGAGCCGAATCAACAGGAAAAACCACCTTGGCCCAGCAACTTGCGGAACATTACAGGACCAGCTGGGTGCCAGAATATGGGCGTGATTATTGCGTTGAGAAATGGAAGAACGGTATTACAGACGACTGGACTTCTGAGGAATTTGTCGTTATTGCACGGGAGCAGGCGCGACGCGAGGATGAGGCTGCACGGACAGCCAACAAGGTGCTGATATGCGACACTGATCCCTTTGCGACTTCAATCTGGCATGAACGGTATATGAACCGGCGAAACACTGAGATAGAAGAGCTTGCCAACAAGCGCAGATATGATCTCTATCTGTTGTCCGGAGACGAGATACCATTTGTACAGGATGGGCTTCGCGACGGCGAGCACATCCGGCACTGGATGCATGAGCGCTTTGTCGAGGCCTTGACGGCAACAGGGAAACACTGGTCTTTTGCAAGCGGATCGATTGAGGAAAGACTGCGGCATTCTATAAAACTGCTTGATGCAATGCTCACATGATTTTAGGGTGCATTGCATCAGCCATCAGGGAATTTATTCCGCCGGCTTCTGATCCCCGAAGACGTCATTCGCCATTCTTTCACGCGCCTTCTGGTTTTTCTCGAATATGGGGTGTACGGCCTTCCGCTCAGTCTCATTCAGATCGTCGTCAAGGTTGTCTTCCATCACCTTGCTGGTGATTGCATCCTCCCTGTTGACCTCCTCGCGGAAGGATTTGAGATCCTTGTTCAGCTTCTTGGTCTCTTCTGCATTGTCCGAAGAGCAGCCGTTGAGATAGAAGGCGGCGAGTGCAAGTGCTGGAATGATGGATAGTCTTATCAGAAGTGGAATCTTCATGGAGCATCTCCTTGTTTTTCATATTCTAACGCAGGCAGGTGATTCTTACAAGCAGTTTCATCAAGTTGGAATGCCATTCCGGCATACGACATGGAGCCTGTTGAATCAAATCCGTGGTATGTCTTCACCTTTGAAAATTTAGGCTGAAGCATTACCTTTTGAAGTTTGAAGATAGTTAGAGCCTGCTCGAAAAGAGGGTAACGCGGACATTCCTGCGTGCCGTGCCATAGCTTCTTAGCGAAGGCTGGTCTGCGATTGAAAATGAAATTTGAATCCACAGACAAGAATGTCTGTGCTACTTTTAAGACAAATTCGATAAGCCGTTTTTACCACGAAGGGACCAATGGAAGACTTAAATTATTTCAATCTTATAGAATCATTCAATGTCAGCGGGTGCCCGCTTTGCTCCATCCTGAAGGAGAGGCTTGAGAAGTTCCTGTATAACTTCCTTGACGAGACAGTGACGGATGTCGACTCAAGGCTCAGGATCAGGAAGACCTTCGGCTTCTGCAGCGTGCACGCGTGGATGCTCCAGAAGAGCGAGAACTGCATGGGACAGGGGATCATCTACCAGGATCTGATCGAGACCTTCCATGCGAATTTCATCTTTCCATCGGATCCGAAGAAGACCCGCAAGGCGCTGGACAATCTTATTGCAGCCCGGAAATGCCTCATCTGCAACCATGTCGGCGAGATAGAGAAGCGTTATCTGGAGGTTTTTTCAGGCAGCTACGACAACATGGAGCTGCGTGCGGCCTATGAGAAGTCGCAGGGACTCTGCCTGAACCACATGGCGCTGGCGGTCAGGAGCTGGAAGAATTCAAGGACGATTCCGGCGTATCTTGAAGCGGAGTCCATGAAATTGAAGGGGCTTGATGCGGAGCTCAAGGAGTTCGTCAGGAAATTCGACTACCGTTATTCCGGAGAGAAGTTTGGAGGGGAGAAGGATTCCTGGATCAGGGCGATTGAAAAGATATCCGGACGCAAGGGAAGCCACTACTGATAAATATTCACCGGACTCCGTCCTTCAGTGAATATTCATATTCAGAATTCGTCATCATCCGTATCGTCTTCCGCCGGGCTTTTTCCATTGGAGAAATATTTCGAGCAGTACTTGTCAAAGCATTCAGGACAGAAGCCATGCGAGAACTTCACGGATGAACGTTTCTGTATGTATTTCTCAACGCTCGACCAGTATCCCTTGTCATCTCGGACCTTCTTGCATTTCGCGCAGATCGGCAGGAGTCCGCTCAGGGTCCTGACATCCAGAAGGGCCTTCTGGAGTTTCTTGATCAGGAGCTCCTTTTCGTTTTCAGCTTTCACCTGCTCGGTAATTTCCTCAATCGCTGAAACCATGCCGTCAAAATTCCCGTCATTGTCAAGAAGTGGCGCCGAATTCATCGAAAGGAAGATCTTTTCATCTTTGTTTTTTAACAGTGCGTGGCGGAAATTCAGGATCGGCTTCCTGTTTTTCCTGACGACATTGAACGGAAGCATGTCCTCTGGGATTTCCTTGCCCTCGAAATCTGTGATCTTCCACTCGGGGGAATCGTAGGAGAGATGCGTCAGCTTCTCCTTTGGCAGCCCCAGTATGGATACGGCTTCATTATTTGCGTATATGATGACTCCCTGCCTGTTAAGCACGGTTATCCCGATTGGGCTTGTCTCGGTTATCCTGTTCAGCAGGTTCTGTTCCTGCCACAGTGCTTTTTCAGCCTGCCTGCGGTCCGTTATGTCCCGGTCGATGCCACGGTATCCATTTATTGTGCCGTCCCGGCAATAGATGGGGATCCCGCTCGTCTCCAGTATGCGCAGGGATCCGTCCTTGTGGATGTTCTTGTTTTCAAGATTATGGAATGGCTGGGGATTTTTTGCAAGAGCCGCTGCGAACTCATTCATCTTGGGAACCTCGTCTTCAGACATGAAATCGTAGATTCTCTTTCCGATGAGCTCCTCCGGCGTGTAACCCAAAATGTCTTTTACATTGGGATTGGTATAAGTGAATTGGAGCTGGCAGTTGATCTCCCATATCCAGTCGCTTGTATTTTCGGTGAGGTCTCGGAAGCGCTGTTCGCTTTCCATGAGCTTCAGCTGGAACCTGTCATGGTCGGTGTCGTGTTTCCTGAGCATTCTAGAGACTGAGATCCAGGAAAGCAGCAGGAAGGGGATTGCTATTGACGCGAATACCAAGGTCACGTATGACTGGAAATGATATTCCTCGCACCGCTCCTTTATGAACGAGTTTATCGCGGAAGTGATCTGATCTGTTCCTGCGCGGTATAATTTCTTCTGGTTCTCGTAGTCCTCGTTGTTGAGCAGATAAGATGCGGCCTCGAGCTGGCCTATGCGGACCAGGTTGAAGGCCTTGTCCGTCATCTCACAGAGTTCCTTATTGGAATCATCGACCTTGAGCAGTGATTTTCCGAGTGAATATTTTGATTCGAGGCTGATGGCTTCGCTTATCGTGTCGTTCAATTCCTTCTCGTAGGAGCGGTAGCGCTTCTCCCATTTCAGGTCCCCGGTTCCTGCAGCTGTCTTGGCCGCCATTGTAAGGACATCATCAAGGTTGGCTATGGTCCCTGTGAGTTCGCTGAGACGGATATATTCCTGGGTGTCCCTGAAATCACGATAGGTGTCCCAGACGTAGAACAGCAGGAATATGAACATCGACAAGGTCACCAGGAAAACGGATACGAGGGAATACGTGGGAAAAGAGGAGGCGAAATTGAATTTACCGGTCTCCGGATTCATAGCCAATACCCCCCTTGGTATCTACTTCGAACTGGAACCTGTTGCTTTTATTCTTCCCCGTTGGAAAATATATCAGAAATAAATGGACTTGTCAATAGGTGCAAGGGGGGCCGGGAGGGCAATGAGCTGCAGAAATATGAAAATAAGGTGCAACAGCCTGGAAATAAGCATGATATGCAATAAAAAACGCAAAAAAGCGCTTGAGCCTGTTTTTTCATCATGAAACCAGTGCTTGGAACTTTTTATATTCAGTTGTCTATTATGGCTCGAAAATAAAATAATACGGGGTGCCATGATGGAAGAAAAAGATGTCCTGCTCCAGAAAGTCGACGAGTATTTCCTCAAAGCGAAGGCGGCATCAGCTGTTTTCAGCCAGCTTGACCAGCAGCAGACGGACGCCATTGTCAAAGCCGTCTACGAGGCGGGTTTCAAGAACAGGATAAGGCTTGCGAAGATGGCCGCGGAGGAGACAGGTCTGGGAAAATGGGAGGACAAGGTAATAAAGAATGCCGTAGCCACCCAGTTCGTGTATGAGGATATCAAGGATCAGAAGACCGTAGGGGTAATACACGAGGACCATGTGTCCGGCATTACGGAGATAGCCCAGCCCATGGGGCCGATACTTGCGATAATTCCAGTCACCAATCCGACGTCCACCGTTATGTTCAAGATACTGATAGCCCTCAAGACGCGCAATCCGATAATCGTCAGCCCCTCTAAAAAGGCGCGCAAATGCAGCTGCGAGGCCGCCAGGATCTGCTATGAGGCCGCCCTCGGTATGGACGCCCCGGAAAACTGCATCCAGTGGGTCGAGGACACCAGCCGCGAAACAACCCAGGCCATGATGACGCACAAGTCCCTTTCCCTGATTCTTGCGACCGGAGGGACAGGCCTTGTCAAGAGCGCATACAGCTCTGGAACGCCGACTCTCGGAGTAGGGGCGGGCAATGTCCCGGTGTTCATAGATAAGACCGCCGACATACCGTTTGCAGTTGAACAGATCTGCATCTCGAAGCTCTTCGACAACGGAACCATATGCGCCAGCGAACAGGCGATTGTCGCAGAGAAAAGCATCGCCGCCAGAGTCGAGGAGGAATTCCGCAGGCGCAAGGCGTGCTTCCTTACGGCGGAACAGGTAAAACTGCTTGAGAAGGTGGTCTTCGACGGCGAGAAGAAACTGATGAACGCGGATATTGTCGGGCAGACAGCCATGACCATCGCAAAGAAGGCCGGCCTGGATGTTCCCCCTGACACACAGCTCCTCATCGCCCCTCTCAAGGGGGTTGGGGACGAATATCCGATCTCCTCCGAGATACTCGCACCTGTGCTCGCATATTATATCGCAGAAGATTTCGAGGATGCAGTGAACATCTGCATCGACTTGAACTACCATGGTGGAATAGGACATACCGCGAGCATGTTCTCCAATGACGACGAGAATATCAAGCAGTTCTCGATGCTGATGAACGCAGGACGCATTGTCGTCAACACCCCTTCTGCGCAGGGGGCGGTCGGAGGGATCTACAACATGCTCAGCCCGTCGCTCACGCTTGGATGCGGAACAGGCGGGAAAAACATCACCACGGACAATGTCACGGCAAAGAACCTGCTGAACATCCAGCGCATCGCCAGGCGCAGGGAGAACCAGCGGCTTGAAAAATTCGACAAGTCCCTCTATTTCGATGAATCGCTGGATGCCGGGGCAATTGAAAAGATCTATAACCGCAATTTTTAATTTCCAATTTTTTGCGAACGCAAAAAATTAAACAGGAGGATATGAAATGTTCAAGACAGAGCAGAAGGACGGAAAATTAATTTTATGTTTTGAAGGCAGGATGGACACTGCCGCTTGTGCCGGAATCGAAAAGGAAGTGGACGGACAGGTCGGGAAAGCAGGACAGCCGGTCGTATTCGACCTCAGGAATGTTGATTTCGTGTCGTCCGCCTTCCTCAGGTTCTGTATTTCCGCCGCCAAGAAGACAGGAGCAGGAAAATTCCAGGTGGCCAACGCAGCCCCGCAGATCAAGAAGGTGTTCAAGATAGCTGGAATGGACCAGCTCCTGTCCGTCCAGGAATGAACTTGAAGATAAATTTCAGGAATGAGCTTGCCGAACTTCAGAAGGTCTCCGGGCAGGTGGAAGGTTTCCTGGGGCGGAATGGAATTCCACAGGATTCCATATACTCCGTCCAGCTCGTGCTGGAAGAGATGATTTCAAACGTCATGAAATATGCGTTCAACGACTCCTGCAGTCACGACATATTCCTGGAAATCTCCGTTGAAAATAAAAAACTCGGGATCATCGTGGAGGACGACGGGATCGAATTCAATCCTCTTTCCGCCCCGGAAAAGAAAACCGATGCGCCTATCCATGAAAGGGAGATCGGCGGACTCGGGATCCACCTGGTGAAGAACATGGTCCAGGACATGTCATACTGCCGCAGGGACGGAAAGAACCATCTGGAAATGGTGATAGGTATAGGGTAAGTAGTTTTATCCTGGCAAGGAATCGTAGAAGATGGGTGGAGCTGTTTTGTTGAAGGGAAGTTCAATGTGAAGAGCAAAAGGAAAAGCTGTCACTCTGGAAGGGGAACTGAAGAATGAAAAAGGAAGACTCAGTCGTTCTATTCAACCAGAAACAGGTACGGCGTTGCTGGGATGAGGAAAAAGAGCTGTGGTATTTTTCCGTCGTGGATGTCATTGAAGTCCTGGCAGATACCGCACGTCCAAGAAAATATTGGAATGACCTGAAGAAGAAGCTTAGCGAGGAAGGAAGTGAGTTGTCCGGAAAAATCGGACAACTGAAAATGCTTACACAGACTTTCTCCTCAGCACCAGCAGGGTCACGTCATCCTTCAGATCGCCAGAGCTGTATTTCAGGATTTCTTCCGATATCCTTGAATTGATCTTATCGACGTCTTCAGTGTAAATCACTGAAAGCAGTTTCGTAAATCCATCCTCGCCGAAGAGTTCGCCGCCGCCCGTATATGCCTCGGTCACCCCGTCAGTGAAACAAACCAGGGTGTCATCGGGCTGGAGACATACATTTTTTTCAGTATAGATGGCTTCTGGAAACACGGCCGCCAGCGGCCCGGTGGGTTCAAGCTCCTCCATTTTTCCGTCCTTGCGGATCAGGTATGGAGGATTGTGCCCGGCATTGACATAGCATAGCTCCCCTGTGCGGATTCTGTAGTGGCCGTAGAATATGGTCACGAACATCAGCTTGTCGTTGTCCTTGGAGATCAGGTCGCTGACTTGTTTTATGACGGATGCGGGGCTTTTCAGTGAAAGAGAGACATCCCTCAGCATGGTCCTTGTTACGGCCATGAACATCGCCGCCGGGACTCCCTTGCCGGAGACATCGGCGATCACGAACGCGAGGGTATTCTCATCAAGCATGAAAAAATCGAAGAAGTCGCCGGCCATGAATTTAGCAGGGAGGTTGAGCGCATGGAGTTCGAACTCCTTCCTGTCGGGGAACGGCGGGAACTTGCGGGGCAGCAGCGAGAGCTGTATCTCCCTTGCGACATTGAGTTCGGCCTCGACTGATTTCCTTGCCGTCTCCTCCCTGATCCTGGAATCAATGCTCTCCCTGAGGTTTTCAAGCATCTTGTTGTAGGCCCTGGCCAGGACGCCGATCTCGTCGGTGTTCTTTAGCCCGGTCACTTTTGCTTCAAGATCACCCCTGCCGAGCCTGTCAACGGCATCAGCAAGCAGTCCGAGCGGCCTGGTGATCCTCGAAGACATCATGAAGATGATGATGGCGATTATTCCAAGTCCGGCAAGTAGGTAGACAAGGCTCCTCTTGATATGGGAGTAGATGGGTTCCATCACGGTGTCTTCCGATATTATTGCCGCAAACGACCATCCGGATGATTTTATCGGGGAGAATATCAGCCATTTCATCCTGCCTGTTTCGAGATCGTGGTATCTGGAAAATCCGCTTTTGCCGGCCACCATCTTCCTCCCAGCCTCCTCAAGTTCCTTGTTCCTGTATTTTTCAGCAAGGGAGAAAATCGTCTCTTTCATGATATACGACCTGTCTGGATGCGATATGACCCGTCCTGTCCTGCTTATTATGGAACAGTATCCCCCTGTGGCGCTTATCTCATCGACTTCCCCGCTGAGTTTCTCGATGGAAAGATCGGCGGCGGATACTCCGGTGAATTTCCCGTCGATGAAAATAGGCACGCTGTATGTGCACATGAGGATCTTGCCCAGAGCATCGTCATAATATGGCTCAGTCCACACGGCTTTCCTTTTTTCCCGGGCTATGGTGTACCAGCTTTCGGATGTGTAGTTGTAGTCGTCAAGGCTGGAATCAATGAATCTCATGGCTCCGTCGCTTCCGTCACGGCAGAAATACGGACAGAAGAATTTCCTGTCCTTTATTATGGTGTTGGGCTCGTATGCGAAAGCCATGCCGAAGATGTCGTCATTGCTCGCAATGCTCTTGCGGAGAAGGCTGATGTTGTCTTCGACATTGTCAGGATGGTAGTTGCTTATTATTTCAGCGGATGTCCGGCAGAGCTGGGATATCGATGAAAGCTTCACGTCAACCTCCGAGGCTTCGCTCTCCGTGAGTTCCTTCATGTATGACTGCATGGACCTTATGGCCTCTCCGGCCCTGATCCTGTATTCGGCATAAATAATCAGAAGGTATATGGCTGCAATTGGCAGGCAGATTCCAATGAAAAGCTTGCTGCGGATGGATAGTTTCATGAACGAGCTTCCATTATTATTTGGCTTCCACCCATTGTTATATGAAAACAAAACTATATTTTATGGTATTGAAAAAACAAGTGTAACAAGCTCAATTGACATGATTTACGTAAATGACATGATTCGCATTCCCGACGGCGAGGTTGAAGAGAAATTCGTCAGGTCTTCCGGACCGGGCGGACAGAATGTCAACAAGGTCTCGACAGCCGTCCAAATCCGGTTCAACGTCAGGACTTCCCCCTCCATCCCCGGCGATGTGAAGCACAGGATATTCAAACTCTTCGGAAACAGGATGAGCAATGAGGGATTCCTCTCCGTGACTTCGGATGTCCACAGGACCCAGCTCCAGAACAGGGATGAGGTTGTCCGCAAATTTGTAGAAATGATCAGGGCCGCCACGGTGGTGCCTAAGTTCCGCAGGAAGACCAGGGTCACCCTGGGTGCAAAAAAACGGCGTATGGAATCGAAAAGCAGGAAGTCGGAGATAAAAAGGAACAGGCATTTTGACCGGGATGAATGATATTATCCGTGTTAAACGCGGCTGAAGTCAGGCTAATGTCGAAAGAGCGAGTGGGTTCTGTTGCAGGCCGTAGGGCAAGTTGTTGAATTTGTGCTAGAAAGAGCTAGATTAAACACTTGGAGATTCCAGTGAAGGATTAAAAGGATCCACAATGAATGCGGATGTGAAATTGCCAATAGAAAAGATCTCAGAGTTCTGTCACAAGCACAGGATTAAGAGGATGTCCGTATTTGGTTCAGCGTTGGGAAAGGATTTCAGCCCCAAGAGCGACATAGATGTTATAGTTGAATTTGAGGAAGGCGTATCAGTAGGTCTCAAGTTTTTTTCCATGGAAAATGAATTGACAGAACTGATTGGAAGAAAAGTCGATTTGAATACGCCCGGTTTCCTCAGTAAATATTTCAGGGACAAGGTTATCATGGAGTCAGAGGTGGTCTATGCTGCCTGAGAAGGATCTGGTGAGATTCCGGCACATGCTTGATTCCGCCCGCGAAATCGTCGAGATCTCAAAGGAGAAGACCCGCGAGGATTTGGAAAAGGAACGGTTGCTAAACCTCGCCCTTGTCAGGCTTCTCGAGATTATTGGCGAAGCCGCCGTTAAAGTTTCCAGTGAAACAAAGGTCAATCATCCTGAAATTGAATGGCAGCAGATAATTGGACTCAGAAACAGACTGATCCACGGTTATGACAGTATCGATTTCGACATAATGTGGACCATAGTCTGCCAAGATATTCCTTTCCTTGTATCCATGATGGAAAAGATCTCCAAAGACTCTTGAAGTCTGTCTGCCAAATCCCATTCATTCACACTGAGTTGGACCTGTTACGTCTTTCTATTGGGAATCAAAAATCCGATGAGCGCAGTTTCTATGAAATCGAGGCAGCCAACCAGAATTGGACTGTTCGTGAACTCAAACGACAGTTCAGCTCCGGACTATACGAACGGCTTGCCCAAAGTCGTGACAAAACGGATATCCGCAAGCTGTCTGAAAAAGGGCATATGATTTATATGAACCTTATTCTATAGCGTCCTTTTTGATTTCGAAAAAATATGGCATATGTCTGTTTTTCGTCAGGAAAACAGATATAATTAGGCATGAACATACGTATCCTTGCAATTCTGGCGTGCTATTTCTGCTTCATATTTCCTTCACCGGCGAAGGAAATATCGGTCATGACCTACAACCTCTGCAACTATTTTGTGGCTCCGGAAGCCGAAAAGACCAAAGGCGATGATTCCAAGAAGGCCCTGATGGGCATGATAAAGACCGCCAATCCAGACATACTCTTCGTTGTCGAGCTCGGTGGGGAGAAATCGCTGGCAGACCTGATGGAGAATCTGAAGGCCGCAGGATGCAGGGATTATGTATTTGCCGAAGAAATGACAGGAGAGGACGAATCCAGGCATATCGGCCTGATATCAAAGTTCAAGCCCGTGAAAATGGAGATGAAGGACAATTTATATTACAAGATCAAGCCTAAGGACAGGGAGAACGGATATCCGGAGAAGGTATATGTCCAGAGAGGATTCCTGCATGCCGTATTCGAGTTCGAGAACAATTACCGCCTGCATCTGGTCGGAGCCCATCTCAAGTCCCGCCTGCCGCATCCCCGCTACATCCAGACGGACATGCGCCGCTACGAGGCGCGCCTGCTGAGATATCTTGTAAATCAAATACAGGAAAAGGAGCCCGAGGCCAACATCCTCGTTGTCGGGGATTTAAACGATATCTATTCTTCAGATCCCATGCTGACCCTCAGGGCGCAGGAAAAACCGCTTGAGAACAGGCTTTTCGATCTCAGGCCGGTGGACAGCTCAGGCCTGCCGTGGACGCACTGGTGGCACAGCCATGATGCCTACGGACGCATTGATTATGCGTTTGCCTCTGCTGCGCTGCTTCCGGAAATCAACTTTGACAGGACAGGAATCGTTCATATTCCCAGTTACTGGATGCTTGCTTCGGATCACAGGCCCGTTCTTGCTACCATACGCACTGAGAATGCGTCCTCTTTAACTAATGATGTTATGGAGAAATATTTTTCCGATGGAATCAGAAAAATATATGAGGATGCTGGCGCCGGAGGGAAAATACAGCAGAAGAAAATCAGCAATGCAGGGGATGGCGGGAGAGCTGTTGCCGTCTGCTTCATGGATGCAGGCGGATTTTCGTCTGCCGATCCAGAAGACAGGAAGGGTGCCATGGCAGGGGATCTTAAATTGTCCGGGGCTGAAATCATTGTCCTTTCCGGGATCAAGGACGCGGAATCAGCGGAAGAAATCAGGAAAATGCTTCCGGACTACAAGATGGTTGGAAAGGTTGGAGGCGCCGACAAGGAATCAATTATTGCAGTGATATCCAGGATCAGGCCTGAAAAATTCGAAGCCCTTACAGATATAAAATATAAGATCGAAGATGTGGAAATGCCGGTTTCAAAGGGGTTCGCACATGCAGTCTTCAATATCGATGGATACAAGTTCCACCTGCTAGGAGCAGATTTGAAGGACAGGCGCCAGCATCCCGAATACAATCAGACGGACATGCGGCGCTACGAGGCCAGACAGCTCAGATACCTTGTCAATGACATAAGCAAGGCCGAACCCGGCTCGAACATCCTCGTTGTCGGGAATTTCAACGACACCTGCGGGATGTCGCCCCTGAAGGAGCTTTATAACAGGAGGAGCGGGATCGAAAAGAGGCTTTTTGACATAAGGCCGATTGATTCCATGAAAACCACCTGGACAAGCTGGAACAGGGAGACCGACGACTACGAAAGGATTGATTATGCCCTGGCAAGCTTCTCAATGGTCTCAGAGATCATCCGCGGAAAAACCACTCTTGCCCCGACGGAAAACTGGAAAAAATTCCTGAGCCACAGACCCCTGCTGGTCACCATATCATGCAGGGATGCCGATAAGCCGGCGAAGGAAGCTCTTGACAAGGAATATCCCCACAGCATTTACTCCGCTGAAGCCGCGCATTTCGAAGAGGACAGGGAAATCGGTGACAAGCCTGAGCGAAAAGGGGCTGTCAATCCGGACGATGATTGAGGGAATTGCAAGATTCACTGCCGTTCCATGGATTGTTGGATGAATGGATTATTGGATGGGTGCGTGTCGAACACATAATACCGAGTTGCGTTCATCGGAAAAGGAACGCGTCGGCAGAGTGATGCGGCTGCAATATTTGCATCCAAAAGGAAATTTTTAGTTTTTCCTTGAGTTCAAACCCAGTCATCCAGTTATCCAACAATCCATTCATCCGTCTTCTTGATGATGACAAGGCCGTACCTACTTCTGCTGTGCATATCTTCCTGACAGGTGCATTATTATTATGAGAACTCCCGCTGGAAGTACATGCAGGTAAAGCCTGTCGATTGTCTGGGGGATCAGTTCCGTCAGATTGTTCGGATATATCATGTAGATCATGGCGTAGAGCAGAAGGTGTCCGAGGAAGAGGAACCATAGCAGAAGCACGGCTTTCTCCTTGAAGTGCTTTAACCCGTCTATCATGGCCGCCAGCATCAGCAGCCAGATCAACCCCCAGGTTTTAAGTGACAGGAACTGTCCGAGCATTTCTGGAATTACCAGCCTCAGCCTGTCGATGTTCCCCGTGAAATGCGCGAAAGTCAGGCTTGCGACGTAGTTCTCGTGCAGCCTGGGTATGCCGTATGAAAAGATGAACCATGGGGCGCACAGGATGAAGGGTACGGCTGCGTATAGGACGAGGTAAAGAAGTTTCCTGGAGGCGAGAAGGAAGATGAAAAGAGCGCAGATGTTGATTGCCACCAGGGGGAGCCCCTCGTTTTTAGTGAACAGGCAGAAGGAGGAAAAGAGGATGGAAATAGACAGGTTATAAAATTTTCCGTCATCAAAAAATTTTATCAGGTAGAATATGGAACCGGCATAGAAGAATGAAAGAACCATGTCGGCTGTTCCTGCCCCGCTCCATCTTACAAGGGCAGGAGTGCTTGCGAATATAGCAGTCAGGAGCAGGGCGTGTTTCTGTGCCAGCTTCCACCGGGCCGCCGTATAGATCAGGCAGACAAACGCAAGATAGAAGAATGGGAAGATGAGCTTGCAGGCGTTCTCATCGCCATGGGAAAGCGAGGAATAGGTGCCCAGGCCCATGAGGAATGGGACAAGAAGCGGATAGTCGAGATGGCTGTAGGCCAGGTTGGGATTCGAGAAATAACCGGATCCGAGACCCTCATGGAAAATGACTTTTGCCTTGAGCCCCCATATCGCGAACGCGTCCCATTCGTAAAGAGGCATCAGCAGCGAATGGGCGCATACGATCATGAACATCACGATAATAGTAACTATTGAGAACAAAGACAATGGTTCCGTCTTGAATAATTTGAAGGAGGGGATGGCCCCCAGCCCCCTAGCCAGTAAGAAGACCAGAATGCAGAACACCAGAAAACCACCGATAAAGATGAAGGCCGGATATTGCCTCGGGAAGACAACCAGCAGATTAAAGCTTATGAGCGCCATCAGCCCGGCTCCGATTGAGAAGGATAGGAACAGGATTTCTGAAAGGCTTCTCTCTGATTTCCTGAAAATCAGGGAGATGATCATGTATCCTGAAAACATAAAAAGGAAAATATTGAAGAGCATTAAGACCATGTAGCCTATTCCAGAATCCTTTTTCTGGACGGGAGCCTTTGAGATTTCCTTGAATTCGGTTGTGATGCTGCCATTGCCGCCCTGTATGAAAGTGATCTGATAGTTGATCTTGTTCTGTTTCAGCCATTCATCGTCCACAGCGAAAGTACTCTTGAGGAATTCGTCGCCTTTCCTTATTACAAGCTTTGGATCTCCGGTCAGGATCTGCCCGGGATAATAGGAATAGACCGATCTGAAGTAGATGAGCGGGACAAGTCTTTTCGCGATTTCGGTTTCAGGATTGAAACCTTCGAACCTGAGGAAGACTTTTCCTTTATCGAGCTTGGAATACAGGCCGTCAACCGCCATCACGTGCCCTATCGGCGCCTTGTTGCCCTTTATGACGACTTCGTGCGCGGTTGAGGCAAGGGAACCTTTGCTGTAGCAGAAGAGGAGGTTTACCACGATACAGGCTGAAAGCAGCAAGATCAGTATCCGATCCGTATGTTTTTTGACGTAGTCCTTCATCCAGCCTTTTTAGCGTTAAAATGTCGCATAACAGCTTTCTTAATAGATAGTTAAGCAACAAATCTATTCCTGTTATTGGAAATAGCAAGATAATATTTTAGACTTTAATGATATAAATCGTTTGATTTCTGCCATGTCTCATGATATAATCCACATTGAATGTCAGTATTTTACTGCATCAGGTATTTGGTGTCTGCCGGAAAAAGGTGCCTCGTGAGATGTCGTAGCCCCATAGGACATATCACCGAAAAAAGAATTATGGCGGCGATAGGAAGAAGAATTATGAATCTGTATGTTGGCAATCTTGCCTACGAGGTGACCGATGACGATCTCAAGAACGCGTTCCAGGCACACGGAGAAATCCAGTCTGCACGAGTAATCATGGATCGCTACACGAACCGTTCAAAGGGTTTCGGATTTGTCGAAATGCCCAAGAACGAAGAAGCCCAGGCTGCAATCGCAGCTCTTAACGGAACCCAGCTTAGCGGCAGGGCAATCACCGTTAACGAAGCTCGCCCGAAGCCCGCTCGTGAAGGCGGCGGTTTCGGCGGTGGAGACCGTGGCGGTAGCCGCGGCGGCGACCGCGGTGGTGACCGTGGTGGATTTGGCGGTGGCGCAAAGAGGCGCTACTAGTTTTTAGCTGAAATTCCAGGACCGGAAGGTGTCAAAGCCTTCCGGTCTTTTTTTGTTTTAAAGTAGGTACGCCCTTTAGGGTGTACCATTCTTAAAGGCAGAAGACAGTCTTTCCCTTTCTTTCCGGGGCGGAAGGAAATATGAACACCCAATATCCAGCCGACGAAGGGCAGAAAAAGAACTTGGATATCGGCGGTGAAGCCGGTTAAATCCTTGCATCTCATCCAGGATTCAATCAATGGTGATCTTCACCTGGCAGTGGAATACGTCCCCGGGCAGGAAGGATATTATCCCCTCCTTGTCCTTGAGGGCAGGCTTGCTGGTCTTTGAAGAGGCGATTCCAAACCATGGCTCTATGCAGACGAACGGGGCTCCGCTCGGTTTGGACCAGATTCCAAGATATGGAAAGCCTTTGAAATCGATCTTCACCTGCTTTTTGTTCTTACTGTTCTTCAATATGACGTACTGCGATTTCAGTCCCTTGAGTATGATGACATCCCTTTCGAAGAGATTCTGGGACAAGGGCAGGACGTTCTGATTGTTTAGCAGAGGCTCCTCGCTTGTAAGGAGCCCGTTCTCAAGTATTGTCCTGTTGAGAGTCTCCTTCTTCTCGAAGACGATTGAGTAGTCCTCCATTCTCTCCCCGGGAAGCAGCGGACAGTTGAAACCAGGGTGGGACCCTATGGAAAACCACATCCTTGCAACATCGGTGTTGCAGACGTCATAGGACATTGTCAGCTCATTGCCTTTGATCGTATATGTGATTATGAGTTTGAAGCTGAAAGGATATTTCTTCAGCAGGTCCAGGCTGTTTTCCAGCTCGTAGGACAATGAGTCTGGTGTCTGGCTCACCAATTTGAAGTCCATGTCCCTGGCGAACCCATGCTGGGTCATTATATATTCTTTCTTGCCGACCGTATACTTGTTGTTCAGCAGTTTCCCCACGATCGGGAAAAGCACCGGGGCCTTTCTCGCCCAAAAGGCCGGATCTGCCTGCCATAGGTATTCACAGCTATCCCCGACCCTCTTTATACTTGAAAGTTCAGCTCCATTGTCGTTGACCTGGATTTCCAGGATATTGTTCTTTATCTTCGAGATCATTTAATTTTTAATCCTCATGAAATATTTTAAGTTGTTCAAATCTTTTTCCTTATGTCAAGCAGTCTTTCACCAGCACTCCTCAGGGTCTCCTCCTTCTTCGCAAAATGAAAGCGGATCAGGTTTTTCACAGGCTTCCGGAAGAAACTCGATCCGGGCACAGCCGCCACTCCGATCTCCTCCACAAGCCATTCACAGAACTTCACGTCGCTCCTGCAACCGGTTCCAGAAATGTCGGCCATTACGTAATAGGCACCCTGCGGAGTCGTATAATCTAACCCTGTTTTATCTAAATACGAAAGGAAAACATCCCGTTTTCTTGTGTAATCCTTCTGGAGCCCCATATAATAGCTGTCCGGAAGCTCGAGCGCGGTCACTGCGGCCTCCTGCAGTGGCGCTGGCGCCCCGACAGTCAGGAAGTCATGCACTTTTCTAGCTTCATTTATGATTCTTTCCGGCGCTATTATGTAGCCGAGCCTCCATCCCGTTATTGAGTAGGTCTTTGAAAGGGAGCTGCACGAGATCGTCCGTTCAAACATGCCGGGCAGCGAAGCGATATAGGTGTGGACATGGGGCTTGTAGACGATATGTTCGTAGACCTCGTCAGTGATCACGAATGTGTTGAATTCCTTTGCGAGTTCCGCAATATATCCCAGCTCGTTCCTGGTGAACACCTTGCCGCTCGGATTTGAAGGATTGCACAGCACGATCGCCTTCGGCCCCTGCTTGAATGCACGACGCAGTTCATCAGGATCAAATGTGAAGTCAGGAGGGCGCAGCTCTACATATATCGGCACCGCCCCGGAAAGGATCGTGTCGGCCCCGTAGTTCTCATAGAACGGCGAGAAGATTATCACCTTGTCCCCGGGATTGCAGGTCGTCATCATCGCCACCATCATCGCCTCCGTACTGCCGCATGTGACTACGATGTTTTCGTCCGGGACTATGGGAATCCCCATGAATTTAGACTGCTTCTCTGCAAGCGCTTTTCGGAATTTTGGAGCGCCCCAGGTCACGGCATACTGGTGCGGACCTTTGTAGACGCATTTCTTCAGCGCGTCCAGAAGCTTTTTCGGAGGATCGAAATCCGGAAAACCCTGTGAAAGGTTTATGGCATCATATTTGTTTGAAAGCCGGGTCATCCCCCGTATCACCGACTCCGTGAACCCCTTTAATCGTCTGCTGGTCGAAAGCATTTATTCCTTCTTGGATTTTTTTCCTGGCTTTTCCTTTGTCCTCAATTCCTTGGTCCCGAACCAGTCGAAAAGAGTCGGCTCGTTCGGTTTCTTCTCCTTCTTCTTTTCCTTCTTCTTCTCATGGTGTTCGGCGAGGGCGGGCTGTCCGGCCTCGGCTATGGCGTTGTTCTCGAGATTTTCCAGGATCTCATTCGCCCTGGTAATGACTTCGTTCGGAAGTCCTGCGAGTTTCGCAACATGTATCCCGTAGCTCCTGTCGGTAGCGCCGGGGACGATCTGGCGCAGGAAGATGATCTGCTCGCCGTACTCCTTGACTGCGACATTGTAGTTCTTGACGCCCCTGCAGGTGAGCGCCAGCTCCGTGAGCTCATGGTAGTGCGTCGCGAAAAGCGTACGGGCCTTGGCCGTCGGTGCATCGTGGAGGTATTCAGCGACAGCCCAGGCGATGCTTATTCCGTCGAACGTGCTTGTCCCGCGCCCGATCTCGTCGAGGATGACAAGGCTCTTCTTTGTCGCGTGGTTGAGGATGTTCGCAGTCTCGAGCATTTCGACCATGAACGTGCTCTGTCCGCGCGATATGTCGTCTACCGCCCCGACCCGCGTGAATATCCTGTCCACGAGCCCGATTTTCGCCTTCTGCGCCGGAATATACGAGCCGGTCTGCGCGAGGAGTACAAGCAGCGCGACCTGGCGGATATAGGTTGATTTACCTGCCATGTTCGGGCCGGTGATTATCATCATCCTGTTCTGGTCCCCGTCGAGAATGGTATCGTTCGGTACGAATCTTTCCTCTTTCATCGTGGCGTCGAGGACCGGATGCCGTCCGGCGATTATTTCCAGGGTCTCGTCATCGAGTATCTGGGGCCTGCAGTAATTGTATTTCCTGGCGCATTCCGCGAAACTCGCAATCACGTCGGTCTTGGCCAGCGATGATGCCGTCTCGAGGATCTGCCCGGTGTACGACATCGCATTGTCCCTGAGCTTCTGGAAGATCTCATATTCCAGCGCCTTTGACTTCTCTTCCGCGCCGAGGATCTTGCTTTCCATCTCCTTCAGTTCCGGTGTGATGAAGCGCTCGCCGTTCACGAGGGTCTGCTTGCGAACGTAGTCGGCGGGTATGTTGTCCAGATTGCTCCTGCTGATTTCGATATAGTAGCCGAATACGTTGTTGAACCTGATCTTCAGGGATTTTATTCCTGAACGCGCCTGTTCCCTGGTCTGGAGTTCGGCGATCCAGTTCTTGCCTTCCGTGGAGGCCTTCCTCAGTTCGTCAAGTTCGGCGTTGCATCCTTCACGGATGATATCGCCTTCATTGAGCACGGCTGGCGGTTCGTCGGCTATGGTCCTGCCTATTTCAGCCACAAGTTCCGGCAGCTCATGGAGCTTCTCGCGGATTTCGCAGATCAGAGGTATGTCGAAAGCTTTCAGAAGGTTCTTGATGTCTGGCAATGACTCCAGGCTCTTAGCCAATGCCGCCATGTCCCTGGCATTTGCGCTTCCGATGTTCAGGCGTGCGATGATGCGCTCGAGGTCCCTGACTGAGTTTATCACCTCCATCAGTTCGGCGAGGGTCACCGGGTCGTCCTTGAACGCTGAAACTGCATCCAGCCTTGCGATGATCGCATCCTTGTTGTTCAGCGGCCGTACGAGCCACTCCCTCAGCATGCGGCTCCCCATCGGCGTGGCAGTATGGTCGAGGACATGCAGCAGGGTCGATTCCTTCTTCCCTCCCAGCATCGGATCCACAAGTTCAAGATTGCGCTGGGAAATCGAGTCGAGTACCATGTACTGGCTGCCGGTATACGTCTTGAGGATGCGGATATGTCCGGCGTCGTTCCGGAGGTTTTCCCTGACGTAGTGAAGTATGGCTCCTGCCGCTGAGACTCCTGTCTTCATGGTCCTGCAGCCAAATCCATCCAGTGATGCGACCTTGAAATGCCTCTTCAGCAGTTCGGTTGCCGTATCCGTTGCGAAAATCCAGTCGTCGAGAGGCGTCCACATTATGTTCCCTGAGACGCGCGGCTGGGAGTTCTTCTCCTTCCATTCGTTGAAGAGCGATTCCGGCAGGAGGCATTCCGCCGCGTGCAGGCGGTGGAGTTCGGTTTCAAGTTCCTCGGGCTTTGAGAATTCGGTCGTCCTGAAATCACCGGTGCTTATATCGAGCGACGCGAGTCCGTAAGTCCCCTTGATGAAGGACAGGGCCGCCAGAAAATTATTTTTATCCGGCGAAAGGATGCAGGAATCCGTTACGGTCCCGGGAGTTATTACGCGGGTTATCTTGCGTTTAACGATTCCCTTGGCGAAACGCGGATCCTCCATCTGTTCGGCGATTGCGACCTTGACTCCGGCCTCAAGCAGGCGCGGCAGATAGTTCTCAATGGCGTGGTATGGCATTCCGCACATCGGCACGTCGGCGCGTTTTGTGAGGGTAACGTCCAGGATCGGCGCTGCGAACTTCGCATCCTCGAAGAACATCTCGTAGAAATCACCCAGGCGGAAAAGCAGGATGACATCCTTCGGCAGTTCAGCCTTCATCTCGCGGTACTGCCGCATCATCGGTGTCAGATTGTCGTTCATATATCAGATTTCTTCCAGAGGCAGTATCTGTTTTAAATGCCTTACAGTAAGAATAAAAACTCTTTTCTTGTCAAATTTGTATATTATCCTGTAATTTCCAAATAGGAGTTCTTTAAGATCCTTTCTATCGGGAATTTCAGGAATAAATCTTCCGCTTTCAGGAAAGGTTTCAAGTCTTTTTGTATAATTAAGCAGTTTATCCAGCCACTTATCTGCTTCCATGGGACTATCAAGAGATATGTAGTGATGGATTTCAGAAACCCTGGATGTTGCAAGATCTGTCCAGATTATTTTCATTTGCGATTAAGGACAAGCTCCCTGACATCTGAATGCGGGTGGACTTTTCCTTCCCTGATCTGCTTTTCGGCTGTGCCGATATCCTGTAGCAGTTCGGCTCTTTCCTGGAGCAGCTCGAATTCCTTTATGTCGATGAGTACCGCGACTCCTCTGCCCCGTTGGGTAATGACCATGGGCCTTTTGGTGTCATGTACCTGTCTTATGCAGCCTGCAGCACCGGCCCTGAAGTCGGAGAGAGGCCTTATGTCCTTGTCAAGAAGCATTCTGACCATGGAATCTCCTCCTGCATGAATTGTGATTGTACTTTTAACGATACAGTTTGTTGTAATAAAATCAAGAAATAGATTATTGGTTTTCTCTTTGAAATAGCATATTTAAACCTTAAACCTTAAAAAATAAAGAAATTAATAAATAGAACATGTCACAAATCACCCTTTAAGTGTCAATTATAGGTAGAAAGCAGTTAGAAGGGGTTTTGTTATGGATACTAGGATCACAGGCAAAAACATTCCTGACAGCAAGGCTTTTGAGATCCTTGTCCGCGAACATCATAAAAGGCTTATAGCCTATGCATTGTGCCTGACGAGGGACGAGAGTACTGCGGAAGATATTGTCCAGGATTCGTTTGTAACGGCTTTCCTCAAGATAGAAACATTTGATACTGCAAAAAGTTTTCCGGCCTGGATGAGGGGAATAATAAGAAACAAGCACCTTGAATATCTCCGCACCAGGAAAGAAATATACCTTGACGAAAGCCAGCTGGATTCTCTTGAGGAATCCCATCTTCTCTGGGATTCTTCCGACAAGGAGGATTCAGACATCTTTCATTTTCTCGCCGAATGCATAAGGAAACTTCCCGAAATATTAAGTGGGCCAATAAGATATTTCTATTTTAACAGGTTGAGCGGCAGCGAAGTGGCTGGAAAAATAGATTGCAACGAGGCTACCGTCAGGAAAAGACTCCAGCGCGCAAGGACTGAGCTTGAATCCTGCATCAAAAGCGCTATTTCCGGAACAGGCTACAAAAGCGGTGCGGACTATGAATGAAAAGGAGATAAATAAAATGGCCGTATCCGGCAAACCCAGTGATAAGCCGGCAATAGATGGAATGATCAGGGAAATTGTGCGGGCAGGAGTAAATCCCGACGAAGCTTTTGTCAGAAAGGTGCTGAGGTCAATAAGGGAGAAGGTTCCTTCCCCTGTGACGATGGCAGATGTCAGGGATTTCTGGGGACTTCTTTTCAACAGGACTTTCCAGAAGGCCGCGGCAATAATTCTGTCTGCTGCGATACTGGCGACTGCTGCTCTTTCCTTCCACGTATTAAGCGCAAAGGCCGATCCGGCCGAAATCTTCATTTACAGCCACAGGAACTTTTCACCTGATCAGAAGCTCTCATTCAGGGTGTTCATGCGCGACGGACAGACTTCGACGGCGATCAAAGACAAAGATCTCGAAATATTGTTGAAGGACATCAACGGGAAAATCCTTGAGACGTATAAGGCTGTCACCGACAATAATGGCATAGCCGTAGTCGAGAAGGCGTTCCCGGAGATAAGCGAGGGGGACTACAAGCTAGAGGCGTATGTGCTGGAAACCCGCCAGAAAGTCAACGCCGAACGCCAGATTTCAGTCAGGCGCACCTATAAGTGCATGTTGTCGACAGACAAGCCTGTATATCAGCCGGGACAGGCCATAAACATCAGAACGCTGACGATGGAGACGTCGTCGATAAAGCCGGCAGCCGGCAGGAATGTCAACTTGGAAATCTTTGATCCGAAAGGAAACAAGGTCTACAGGAAGGAATTGAAGACTTCTGATTTCGGCATAGCCGCAACTTCATTCATGCTTGCAGATCAGGTGAACACCGGCGATTACAGCATAAAGGTTTCCATAGGGAACACCGTTTCAGAGAAAGCCGTGGAAGTGAAGAAATATGTCCTGCCTAAGTTTTCCATTTCCGTCAAGACAGATCAGGGCTTTTACAAGCCAGGAGAGATTGTCAGGGGAACAGTAACCATTTCATATATGTTCGGGAAACCTGTTTCAGGCGCCGATATCACCGTGAAGGCATCTGATTTCACTGATAAATTCAACGAATTTGCGTCGGTCAAGGGAAAGAGCGACAGCGGAGGAAGTTATGAATTCAGCATACCCTTGAAGGATTATTTTACAGGCATCCATCTTGAAAGCGGCGATGCTTTTGTGAAGCTGGATGTTTCAGCCACGGATTCCGGAGGGCACAGCCAGTCACTGTCAAAGAAGACTGTTATTTCCAAGGATAATTTCAAGGTTGAATTCTTCCCTGAAAATGGAAGGATTCTTCCAATAAAGACCAATTTCTATGTCTTTGCATGTTATCCCGACGGCAGTCCGGTCAAGGCCGAGGTCAATATTGAAAAAATTGCTGCTGTCTCCACAGATGACAATGGTATTGCGATGTTCGCGGCTACGCCACACATTAATGATGCGATTCCAGGAAGATCAGATGAAAACCCACCTGTTTTTCCCATCTTCAGCAGAAGAGGCAACGCCAGTTCCGGTGTTCCATGCTGGAGTTTGTCATATACTGTAAAAAGCTCTGACAACCGCGAGCAGGCCGGAAAGAAATCATACTCGATAGATTCATTGCCCGAAAACTTCATCCTGCGTACGGACAAGGCCGTCTACAAGGTCGGTGATACGGCAAAGGTGAATATAATGACCTCGGTCGAATCAGGTATATTCTTTCTCGATGTCGTCCGCAACGGTGTCTGCATCCTGATGAAGACAATCGAGGTGAAAAACAAGGAAGCCGAATGTTTCATGGATATAGATGATAAGCTTATCGGTACGCTCCAGGTCCAGGCATACAGGATACTTCCCGGAGGCGAGATAGTTTCCGATCTGAGGCTCATCCAGGTAAACGATCCGAAGAGCCTTAAGATAACAACCCAGTTGGACAAGGATAAATATCTGCCCGGCGGGAATTGCGCTGCGAAGTTCGCAGTTGAAGACAGGAACGGCAGGCCGGTTGTCGCGGCATTGAGTCTTTCTGTGGTGGATGAGGCCGTATTTTCACTCTGCCAGATGCATCCCGGCTTTGAAAAGATGTATTTTCTCCTGCAAGAAGAACTTCTCAAACCAAGATACCAGATTAAGGCGGTTCCGCAGATATTCCCTGAAACGGCGGGGAATGAAAAAAGCTATCAGCAGTCGGCAGGCATGCTTCTTTCAAACGATATGAAAATAAACAAGCCCGAGTTTACTGCTGGCGAAAGCTATGATAAAAGGAAACAGGCGCTGGATGAAAAGAAGAATAAATACCAGGAAAGCCTGAGTGCAGGAATAATATTCGCGCTTATCGGTGTTTTCTTCCTGATGATCCTTCCGGCATTGCTTCTTGGTTTGAAGAGGACCCTGGTTCCTGCGGAGAATACATATGAATTCATAAAGTGCGACAGGTATGAGTGGGAGAGCTCATTGTCATCAATTACCTGGAAATGGGCTGCATGCATTCCCATGGTTGCCTGCTGCATCGTTCTCCTGTGTCTCAGGCTCAAAATTGCGGATGGCATCCTGTTCTATTGGCTGTTCGCTTTGTTTGTTGCTACGTTCATTCCTGCCCTGATTTCATTTTTAGGGTACAGGAAAGCTCTTGAGAAGTTTTTCAGGCTGTCCTGGAAACTGGACAATTTACACAAGGTGCTGTTTCCGACATTCTATGCATATCCTCTTTTTGTCCTTATAACGGCATTGGCTGCTTTCCTTACCGTATGCCTGCCGGTCAACAAACATTTATTGGAGATTTATATCCTGCTAGTCCTGGCCATACTGGCAACTTTATACTCGGTCTATGCCTGCGGGGTGACTACATTCACAGGCGGTTCAATGCTTGCAACTCCTGTCGTCCGGCAGGTGCCTGCCAGAGGGCTTGGAAGAAAAATGGGGGAGACTCCCGCGCTTTTCATATTCATGGCATTCTTCTTCTATGGTCCGATAGGGTTGATACTGATACTTGTGCCAATCACTGTCATCAGCATGTTCATGCCTTTGGTGGCGACCGTTAATTGTCTTGGTGGTGGAGGGGGTTGGAGCGGAGGTTATGGAAATTCTACTCAGGAGATGGTGAAGCCTTTCATCGATCAGGATGAAATATGTATCGATAAGGCTGTCGGCAGCGCCCGTATCCGCCGCTATTTCCCGGAGACCCTGCTATGGATTCCTGAAATAGTGACCGACGAGAATGGAAGGGCTTCAGTGGAGATTCCGCTGGCTGATTCAATTACGACCTGGCGGATGTCGACCAGTGCCGTTGATATGAACGGAAGGCTTGGTTCCTCGGAGGATAAGATCACAGTATTCAAGGATTTCTTTCTAGACATTGATTTCCCGGTGAAACTCACGCAGCACGACATTGCCAGCATTCCCGTGACTGTATACAATTATCTTAATGAATCCCAGACTGTGAAGCTTGAGCTTGTGGACAATGGTTCGTTCAGGATTTCCGATTCGCTCAAAAAGGAAATTGTAGTTCTGCCGGGCCAGGTGAAGAGCGTATATTTCACCGTTGAAGCCGTAAAGCCCGGGAAACATTCCCTCACGGTGAAGGCATTTGGAAAGAACAGCTCTGATGCGATTGAGAGGAATGTCGAGGTTGAACCTGCCGGTGAGAGGATTGAAAAAATCATCAACGGTTCTCCTGTCGATGGAAAGACGATGGACAAGTTTGAAATACCCGGAAATGCCGTTGAAGGTTCGGCCAGGGCATATATGAGGATTTATCCGGGAATTTTCAGCCAGATCGTCGATGGGATGGAATCAATGCTGAAAATGCCTTACGGTTGTTTTGAACAGACTTCATCGATAACCTATCCGAATATCCTTGCCTTGCAGTACATGAAGAAGACCGGCCAGATTTCTCCGGAGATACAGATGAAGGCCCTAAGCATGATAAATACGGGATACCAGCGCCTTCTATCGTTCGAGATCTCAAACGGTGGATTTGAATGGTTCGGAAGACCTCCGGCAAGCACAGCGTTGTCCGCCTACGGCCTGATGGAGTTCTGTGATATGCGGAAAGTCTATGGGAGTGTGGATCCAAAGGTCATTGACAGGACGAAAAAATGGCTTATCTACAAGCGTGAGACCGACGGTTCATGGAAGAATGAAAGATGGGTTCTTGGTCTGAATTCAGATATTGAAGTTACGTCATATGTTTTGATGTCCCTCGCCGAATCCGGGCTCGATAATTCTGAACTGGAGCCATCGTTCAATTATATCCTTAAACATCTCGACGAGATCAAGGATGCAAGAACGATTGCGTACTGTGCAAACGCTTTTGCCGCTGCAAGAAGGCCCGAGGCCGATAATATGATAGAAAAGCTGTACGAGTCGCGGAGCGAGGAGGGGGATTTCGTAATGTGGAACATAAAAGGCAGAAAGAATATTTGTTATGATACTGAAACAACCGCCCTCGCAGTTCAGGCAATGTTCAGGACTGGACGTCATACGCCTACGGCTTCCAAGGCGCTGTCATGGCTGATCAGTAAGAAGGATAAGAATGGAAACTGGGGGACCACGCAGTCGACAATCCAGTGCCTGCGTGCGATTATCGCGGGGAAGGAACAGAAGAAATACGACAAACCATATGAGATAACGATATCTGTAAACGGGAAAGCGGTAAGTAAAACAGGCATTGCCGCGGAGAACTATGACGTATGCCAGCTGATTGACCTGACAGCGTTCGTGAAGCAAGGGGTGAACTCCGTGGAAATACATTCTCCCAAAGATGAAAACTACAGTTATCAGCTCGTTGCTGAATATTATATCCCCAGGAAAGAACATCCTTCAGACGCCAAGGAGATCCTGAAGATTAATGTTGAATATGAAAAGAACAGCCTGAAGGTCAATGATATTATCAACTGCCGGGCTACAGTGGACAACAATGGAACGATTACCGCCAATATGGTCCTCGTGGACATTGGAGTGCCTCCGGGCTTTGATGTGATTCCGGACAAGCTGCAGGCCATGAAGGACCGCAATGAAATCGAACAATGGGAAATAAGGGGGCGGCAGGTCATTATTTATCTCAGGGAGATCAAAGCCAGTTCCCAGGCTGTAGTCTCCTTTGATATGAAGGCGAAATATCCGATAAGGGCGCAGTCTCCGGTTTCACGGGCTTATGAATATTATCGGCCTTCTAATAATTCAGAAACCGGTTCTGTCGTGATTGAAGTTGAAAAAGTTGGACAATGAAGTGAGATTATAGCATGAGGAGCGAAATACAGTGAAAACAAGAAGCCAGGAAATTACAGATTTCTACAGGGAACTTTCAATCCTCACTAAATCCAATATGCCTCTTCCAGAAACACTCTGTCATCTCGGCAGGAATTCAGGGCATAAGGAATTCCGGGAGATCCTCCAAAAAATAAGCGAGGATACGTCAAAAGGTGTTCCCCTTGCCGAAGCGATGCAAAGATTCCCCGCCTACTTCCATCCGATGCACGTGAAAATGATCGGCTTGGGGGAGAAATCCGGACTCCTCCCCGACATCCTGCTGGATATTGCGCGGGTTTCGCACCTGCAGAGCCAGCTGACCATTTTGGTAAAAGATGTTCTGGCATATCCTCTGTTCACCACGACTTTCGCGTTTTTCATATTCTTTCTGCTCATGTACTATATCGTCCCGCATTTTGAAATTATCTTCAGTGATCTTCTTGAGGGGGAAAAGCTTCCGCCCTTGACGCAGTTTATCATGGGGATATCCGAATTGACAAGGAACCATATATTCATTGTCGGGTTTATTTTTATTTCGCACATAGCTTTTTCAGCCTGGCTGCTGGGAAACAGCCTCTTTTCACAGAAGATATTCCTGGAAGTTATCAAGGCGGTTCCCTTTTCGAACGTGATTTTCTATAATCTTTCCATGGCGCGGATCTGCTCCCTCTGGTCCTTGATGATAAAGCAGAACATACCTGCCGCTGAAGCCCTGTCTGTCATAGCAGGGCTTGTCGAAAACAAGAGGCTGGAACTGGCGTTGAAAAGAATATCATCCAAATGTTCCGAGGGTGGAAGCCTTGTAGAAGAACTCTCGAAGGAGGGAGATATCTCTGAAGTGTTGACTTTGACCCTGAAGCACAGCCCCGAAAAGGAACTTTCTTCAGAACTCGACAGGCTGTCCGAACTATTCAAGGACAGGGCAACTCTCGGATTCAGGCGCTTGGGTACTGCCTGGGAACTAGTATCAATGATGATGATGATATGCGCCGTAGGAACCATCATATTCATATTGTTCCTGCCGATACTCAGCCATTTTATCTATTAAGGATAAGTTTTATGATGGGCAACAATTTACTTTATACGAGTGGAAAATATGCCGAGTCGGCAGACGGCATGCTTTCATATTCCAAGGCGGGCATCCTTGCCAGCACCATAGCCTGGGCCGCGGCTCATGACATTCCCTTCGACGAGGCCCTGTCGACAATGACGGACTGCGGTACGGTGCGGGGCAAGGACGATCTGCTACCGCACTTCAGCAATTTTTTCAGGAAAAAGTGGAGTACTTCTCTGGAGCTTGCAATTATTGACATTAAAAAAGGGGCTTCTCTTCATGTGGCCCTGAAGAAAAGACTTTCAAACTATCTTCCGGCATATTTCCTTGATGCTGTGGAACAGGCTGAAAAAGAGGGGTGTCTCGCAGACGTGATGCCACGCTTTGCCAAAAGAATTAATTTCATGACCGATATAAAGATGAAGATATCATCCGCGCTTGTCTTCCCTGTGTTCGAGTTTACGATAATCATGCTTGTTATTTCAGGACTGATGATATTCATTGTGCCCAAGTTTGAGAAAATATACTCTGAACTTTTGGAGGGTACGGAAACTCCAGTTATTCTAAGCAGATACGTTGCTGTATCAAACTGGTTGTCCTCAAACTTTTTTACCATGTTTATGTTCTTTCTTCTGTTCATGATAATCTACAATCCTCTTAAGCCATATTTAAAACCCATCTTCGAGGAAATCCTTGTCAGAATTCCTTTCCTAAACAGAAGCGTTAAAAGGAACGCCTTGCTTGAGCTTGCCGGATCCATGGCGTCATATCTGGCTTCAGGAAAAGACATTGCCGAAGCCGCAGAAATAAGCGCCTCAACAATCGGAAGGCCATGGATGAGGAAGAAACTGTTGAAGTTCGCCGAGTCCGTAAAAAGTGGGAAGGACTGGGCGGATGAATGGAGGAAGATGAAACTGGGCGTTTCAATCAATGACTGGATTGTGACTAATTCTGCGGCAAGGAACAATCCCGCCGAAGGATTTGATACTATGCTGGTATGGCTCTCAAATGATGTTTCGAAGTCGTCCGTGAAAAGGCTCCGGTGGATTGAGAGCTCGGGAATATTGTTCATAGGACTCATTGTCGCTTCAACGGCAATAGCCCTGCTGGGTTCGATATTCAGGATAATCGGTTATCTCGCGGAGGCATTTTAAAATACTCTAACAATGGTACATTAGGACTGTATGGCCACCAACGAAACAGAAATTGCGGATTTCTACAGGCAGCTTTCACTGCTCGTGAAATCGAATCTGCCGCTTCCGGAAAGCATCTACCAGCTTGCCGCAAATTTCGACAAGCCTGATTTCAAACAAGTCCTTTTCAGCATTTCCCAGGGAACCTCCAGGGGACAGCCGCTGTCGGAAGCCATGAGGCAGTTCCCGGATTACTTCCAGCCGTTCCATGTCAGAATGATAGAGTGCGGTGAAAAGAGCGGGACACTGTCAGAGATATTGAATGAAATCGCCTACATGTCGAGAATGAACCACCAGCTTGTTTCGATGGTGAAGGGGATCGCACTGTATCCGGTGTTCACCATGTCATTTTCGTTCATCCTTTTTTTCCTGATCTTAAGGCTTGTAGTACCGCAGTTCGCACAGATATTCAGTGAACTTCTTGAGGGTGAGAAGCTTCCTCCGCTTACAGCGTTAATTGTCAACCTCTCATCATTGTCGATCAGATATGAGATTGCGATACTGTCATTTTTCCTTGTATCGATTTCTTTTTTAATCTGGCTCTTCGGAAATAGAAGCCCTTCGTCTCAAAAGGCATTTTTAAAGATAATAAGGATTATCCCTTTGTCCGGGAACATATTCAAGAACCTGCAGATGTCCCGTTTCTGCTCGATGTGGGCGGTATTCATGGAACAGAAGCTTTCCATGGTTTATGCGTTTGAAGCAATCTCCGAGATCATTGAAGAATCCAAGCTTTCGGCCTCGCTCAAGAACATTTCAAGGGGATGTTCCGAGGGCAGGGATGTTGTAGAATGCCTGAGAAATGAGGAAATAATCTCGGACCTGGTGGTACTGACTGTGAAAAACGTGCCTGAAAACAGACGTCCTGAAGAACTTAAGAATCTCGCCCAGATGTACAGGGAAAGAACTATCGCAGCGATCAATAAGGCTGGGTTGGCATGGGATGCGTGCCTGATAATCATGCTTTCTGTCGTCGTCGGCAATATTATAATCGGACTTTTTACGCCGTTGATTGCAATCATACACAAACTTGGTGGATGAAAAATGAATCTGAACGGTCCATGCTATGTTGAAAGCCAGCACTTCTATAGCGGCATCGATTATTTCATGAAGACTCTCGCGTTTGCGGCCAGGAACGATATACCCTTTGATCAGGCAATTGACGGATTCTGCAGGGAAGGGAACAATGAGAAACAGATAGATGATCTTAATTATAAAGTAGGGAAAAGCTCATATTTTCTTTTTCTTCCTATATTTTTATTGGTACTTTTTTTTATGTTCAAGATTCTGATCTCTTTAATGAGTCACTCCGTTTATATGGAAGACATTATCAAGTGGACTATGATTCTCCTTGCGGTCGCTATCATCCTTCCTGTGCTGATGTTTGTAATGGGAAAGAAGAAGTTGAAGAGTTTTATCGTAGTCAAACCTCCATCATTCAATTCGCAATTAATGCTGGTGTCGGCGGATTTGAAGAACGGAGTTTCGCTTTCAGAATCATTCGTCAGGAGGCTTCATAGATATTTCCCTGATTATCTGCTTCTTGCAATACAAAAAGCCGACAAGGAAAAGAAACTCAAGGAAATTCTCCCGCAGCTGGCGGAGAATATATGCTTTGTCCATGGATTGAAGAATGAAATCAAGGCAAGCTTTGCATATCCTGTGATCCAGTTTGTAAACCTGTCGCTGATAGCCACGGGACTTATGGTTTTCATCGTACCAAAATTCCAGAGAATAATGGCTGAGCTTTACGAGGGGAATACTGTTTATTATCCCGAAATGACCAAGATAGTCTTCTACGTATCTGATTTCCTGCATACCCACTACGATACGATATTGTCTTTGTTCTTTGTCGGCCTGTGTGTCGGTCTTTTAATATCTAATCTTCCATTGATTAAAAGGATCCTGGAAGAATGCCTGATAAGAGTGCCTGTCTTCGGATGGTATTACAAGGCGGCCGCACAGGTCGAGCTGTCCGGATCTATGGCCGCCTTTATTTCTTCCGGCGACGATGTGATAAAAGCCGCTGAATGGAGCATAGTCTCGAGCCGTTATCAGTTCATAAGGTTCAGGCTTGGGAAATTCGTGAAGTCAGCTGAGAATGGCAGGAACTGGCTTGATGCATGGGAGGATATGAATTTGTATGATCCATTGCATAATATGATCATCAGGAATGCTGTCATGAGGGATAAGTTAAGCGAAGGCTTCGATACATCCCTGAGATGGGTGCGCTTTGAAATTAGCTCTTCTGCCAAGGGATTCCTCCAGATAATTGAGATTGCAGGAATCCTGATAAATGTTGTCCTGTTCGGTTCAATAATAATCGGACTTGCGCTTGGGATATTCAGGATTACTGATTATGTAACGGTATATTGGTGAAAATATGAAGACACAAGAAGACAATGAAGTTCCTGTATTTGTCGACAGGATTTTTTCCGAGGGCCTGAAGCGGAAGGCCAGCGACATCTACTGGCTGCCCATGAAGGACGGATATAACATCAGGTTCAGGATAAACGGGATCCAGCATGACCATGAGCGGATTCCGCGTGAGTTCGGGGACCAGTGCGTCAACAGGATAAAGGTGATATCAGGGCTCCTCACGTATAGGACCAAGATAGCCCAGGACGGAATCATCCGCGGAGTTGCGGATTTCGCAGATGCCGAACTGCGTGTCGCGGCGATGCCGACCACCAACGGCGAAAGAATTTCGATCCGCGTCCTCTACAGGAGCGGAATCAACGCATGCCTTGAAGACCTTAATTTTACCGGCAATGTCCTTTCATCATTACAAAAAATGCTAATTCCTGCTTCAGGGCTGATAGTGCTGACAGGCCCCACCGGCTGCGGGAAGACGACGACAATCTATGCGATGATCAGGGAGCTGCTGCGAAATTCGCAGGATCCTGCATCAATAATTACGGTTGAAGATCCGGTCGAATGTGAAGTTGATGGGATTTCGCAGATCTCCCTTACCAGGTGCGGTGAGGGGTGGGGGTATCCTGAGGCGCTGAGGGCGGCTTTGCGGCAGGATGTCAAGACGCTAGTCATCGGCGAGATGAGGGACAGCAGTGTTGTCAAGGTGGCTCTCGATGCCGCGCTTACCGGGCACCGTGTGATTACAACGTTTCATGCAGGCGACATTCCGTCCGTATACGCGCGGATGCTGCACCAGGGATTTGAACCTTTCCTTGTTGCTTCGGCGATTACCGGAGTCATAGCCCAGAGGCTTGTCCAGAAAAAAAATGGGGAAGGGCGGATTCCTGTTGCCGCATATCTGAATCCAAATGATGAATGGAAGGATTTCATAATCAGTAATCCGGGGCTCAGGGATCTCCGCAGGAAAATAACGGAGTATCCTGACGCCGATGTAAAACAGGCTGCGGCGAAAATGGCTGAAGCCGGAATAATACACGAGAAGGATGTGTATCTGCTATGAAGAAGAATAAATTCACGCTTATGGAACTCATATTTGCGATGGGCCTTCTTGCCATGGTTGCGGCATTGTTTTCCAGTTCCGCATATAATCTCAGGATCATGGACAGGAATTTCACGCGTGAAAGCAGGGCCCTGCAGGTGCTCGACAATTCACTTGAAAGGATATCCTTCGAGAAAAATGCGGACTTCGCCAGGATAAAGGATATCTTTGAAGATGAATTCAAGAAAAGCGTACTTGAATGCGACGATGAAGTCAGGAAATCCTGCGAAATCCGCAATGGCAGGGCCGTCCTGGAAATACAGAGGAAGAATGGGAAGAAGATGGCGAGAATCGAAATTAAATGCCCGTTGAACTGTATAAAATGAGGATGTTTGTCCTTGATAGTATGTCGGGTTTTAACCCGACATGTGTTTGGCGGTTTAAAAACCGCCCTACTTATGAGGCAAGAATGGCCGGCGAGGTTTCGAAATATAAACTTTTAATAACCGGGAAATCCATGAGAAAAAACTGCTACAGCCTGGTTGAGATGCTGGTAGTCATAGCGATAATGCTTGTCATGTTCGAGGTCGCGTTCCAGTTTTTCTATGATGGATCCAAGCTCTGCACCCAGGCCGTTGAGAAATCGTTGAGCAATCAGGAAATGTTCGTCCTTTCCGGCAAGTTCAGGAATATCATCCACTTGTCCCCGGATTGGAAAAAGGAGGGGGACTGCCTTGTGTCCGGACAGAAAAAGCTGATGGCCGACAACAGCAGGATATTCTTGATAGATGAGAATGGGAAGAGGGATCTTGCCCTCCTTCCGGCAGGCATGATTGTCTCCCTGGAGATCGAGGCAAAGGATAATTCTGCGAAACTTGCAGTGCTGAATGTTGAAGTCAAAGGTAAGAACAATGTCAGAGACAGGATAAGAATTGTTTCATGCATGTGAATAAAGAATCTCCGGGCCGCCGCCTGCGCGTCGCAGGAGATTCTTTATAACGGAGGAAAAAATGAAAAGTAGAAAAAATCAGGAAGGGTTTTCAACGATAATAGTGATTGTATTCACGGCAGTTCTTTTCCTCATGCTTTCCTTCGCCCTGGAATTCAACTACCAGTGGCACAAGAAGAACTTGGACATAGAGAAGAGTCTTCAGAAGAAAGCCGATTCATTGGTAAATGTTCACTGAAGGATATGGTTCAGTGAATATTTACAACCATATGCATAGTCAAGATTGGAATTCAAAGAGTTATTTCAGGTCCGCAGATGCAGCCTTGCGGAATCCTATGACCTTCAAAGTGGCGTCCTTGTTCACTTCAACAATCGCGTATGAGTTGTTCTCCGGTCCTGATTTCTCGATCATGGCCTTGAGCGTGTAGTAGGAAATGCCGTCTATCTTCTTCAATCCGCCATTGTGGGCATGTCCGTTGAATACCGCTGTCACTTTCCCGGAATCGGACAACGCCTTCCTGATCTCAGGGGAATTCCTGACGCATTCATCGCCATCTGAATCGAGCCGCTGGTGGATGAAGACAATTGATTTTCCATCATGGTCCGAAAGCGTTTTCTTCAGCCAGTCAAGCTCTTCCTGTGGGACATTTGCATCCTTCCAGTCGAAATTGCCGTGATCGTATGGAGTGCCATCCTTCTTGAAATTGGCATCGAGGACTATGAACTGGATTCCCTCTTTGATGAAGGAATAGTAGGATTTGTCTTTCGGGATTCCGGTATTCTCAACATTGTCCAAAAAGAGTTTTTTTGAAATGCTGTCCTGATCGTGGTTGCCGAGGACATGGTAGCGTGGTCCTGCGAACTTCGCAAATTCTGCTTCGATTGTCTTGAGGAAGGCAAGTGTCTTTTCTTCAGAGGCGGGTTTGCCCTGGTCCTTGAAATCTCCGAGTTCGACCAGGAAGGAAACCTTTTCCTGGTTCATCTTTTCGACGCACTCGGCCATTTTGGATGTGGACTCACGATAAAAACGGGTGCCGTTTGCATCGGCATCGGCGTAATGCGGATCGGTCACGATGCCAAAGCGGATATTTTTCCCGGCCGGCTCCTCCGCCCGGCAAAAATATGCAGAAGAACAGGAGATTAGTATGAGCAGGAATGGATATATAAAATTTTTCATGAAAAATTTTATTTCGGTACGACCTGGTTCAGGAGATCGTCGAGGTTCTTGTCTTCTCCTCCCGGCTGGATCGGCTCGTCAACCTTTGGTGCTTCCACCCGTTTCTGCTTGTAGCCCCATTCGAGGAGCTTTGCGACGAATGCATCCCTTCCCCTGCGGTCGGGGAATCCGGTTACGCATGCGGCCATTTTTCTTCCGCCACGGTCGCAGGTGACAGTTATGCAGAAGCCGGAACGTTTGATGTAGCCTGTTTTCATTCCGTTAACTCCTGTAACAGAGCCAAGCAGGTGGTTGTGGGTGAAGAGTGTGAACGGTTTTGCGGTGTTCTCCCTGATGTTTGTTGCCTTGGTTTTTGCGAACTCCGCAGCCTTTGGGATTTCCAGCAGGTGTTCAGCAAGGATTGAGCATCCTTCGACGCTGCAGGAGTTGTCTTCGGCAGCGGTATCGCCGGGAAGACCGTGGGGATTGAAGAATTTAGCGCCTGGCAGCTTCAATTCCTTCGCCCTTTCGTTCATCCTTTCCACGAACGCATTGACATCCCCGTTCCCGAAATATTCGGCCACGAGATAGGCCGCGTCGTTGGCGCTTGATATCATCACGGCCTTGAGAAGATCTTCAAGAGGGAAGCTTTCCTTGGGGTCGAGATAGATCTGGCTGCCGCCAATCTTGTAGGCGGTTGTCGTGACTTGGATCTGGGTCTGGAGGTTGACATCCTTCCGCTTCTCGAGCTCTTCGAAGATTATAAGCTCGGTCAGCATCTTGGTCATTGACGCGATTGCCACGGATTTCCTCGGATTCTTAGCCCAGAGCACCTGGCGTGTCCCGAGGTCCACGAGTATTCCGGCAGTGGCGGACTTGGAGTCGGGCACGGCAGGCAGATTGCCGATGATTGCGCCCTTGTAGTTGTACGGCTTGAATGCAGGCGCCGCAGGAGGGACTGGCACAGGAGGGGGGAGCTGCTCGACGGGCTTGGTTTCTTCGGCGGCAGGCTGCTTTTTCACAGGGAAGATGAAATGTCTCAGAAGTACCACATGTGCGCCAATGACGATTGCCACGATCGAAAACGTAATCAGAAATTTCTTCATAAACTCCTCAGTTGGATGCTGCCTTGTTCAACGCGGCGAAGACGGCGCGGAGGGCGGCCTGCTCAATGTTTGAATGGATTCCTACTCCGTAGAAAATCTTCCCGTCCGAATTCCGCTTCACTGAGACATAGGCCACTGCGGTGGCATCAGCGGTCTGGCCCATTGACTGTTCGGAGAAATCATTTATGATGAATCCAATCACGTCCTTCCGGGTCTTGAGGGCGTGGACGGTCGCTGAGACAGGCCCGTTCCCTTCTCCTTCGATCTCGCACTTTGTCCCGTTGATGGTCACGGAAATCTTTGCGCGGACAGTTTCACCCGCATTTTCCTCGGAAATGATATGGAATCCATCAAGGCCGTACGGACCTTTGATGTCGATAAAGTTCTTCTTGAATACTTCAAAAAGCTCGTCGGAGGTGATCTCCTTCTTCTTCTTGTCGGCATAGGCCTGCACGGCATCCCCGATCTCGGGATGCATTTCCTTTGGCGGACGGAACCCGAAGTCCTGCTCGAGGATGAATACGGCACCACCTTTTCCGGACTGGCTGTTTATCCTGATGAGACGCTCATATTTCCTGCCGATGTCGGCGGGATCGATGTGGAGATATGGAACCTTCCATCCGAGATGGAAGAATTCCTCCGCCTTCTTCCTGGAATTCAGACCCTTCCTTATGGCATCCTGGTGCGATCCCGAAAACGCAGTGAATACAAGCTCGCCTGCATAGGGATGGCGCTGGTGGACCGGTATCCCGGAAGCGGCCTCGACGACCTTCACTATCGAGTTCATGTCGGAGAAGTTCAAGTTTGTCTTTATGCCGCGCGAATGGATGTTCAGCGCGAGCGTGACGATGTCCACGTTGCCGGTGCGTTCGCCATGTCCGAAAAGCGTACCTTCGACGCGCTCGGCGCCGGCGAGAAGCGACATGTCGGTGGAAGCCACGGCACAGCCCTGGTCATTGTGGGCATGCACGCTTATGGTCGTCTCGTCCATGTATCTGTATTTGCCGATGAAATACTCGATCATGTCGGCATACTGGTATGGAGGCCTGCGTTCGACGGTAGCCGGGAGGTTGAGGATGAAATCCTGCTTTGCGGACTTCCCCCACGCCTCCTTGACGGCCTCGCAGACCTTCACGGCGAAATCGATGTCGGTATCGGTGAATTCCTCCGGTGAAAACTCGTAGGCGATGTTCTTCAGCCCGGCCTTCTCTATCCCTTTGGAGATCATCTTCGTACCCTCGACGGACATCTTCATTACATCGTCGCGGTTCTTGTCGAAGACGATGTGCCCGTGCAGGTCTGACGCCGCCACATAGCAGTGGATTATCGCCTCTTTGACGCCGGCGAGGGATTCGACAGTCCTGTCGATAAGATGTTTCCTCGCCTGGGTGAGCACGGAGATCCTCACGCCCTTCGGGACATGGTTTTCCGTGATGAGCTTCCTGGTGAAATCGAAATCATCCTGCGACGCGGAGGGGAATCCGACTTCAATCTCCTTGAAACCTATCTCGACCAGCATCTTGAAATATTTGAGCTTCCTCTCGGGGGTCATGGGTATGGGAAGCGCCTGGTTGCCGTCGCGCAGGTCGACGGAGCACCAGACCGGCGCCTTCTTCAGCTGGCAGTCCGGCCACTTCCGGTTCTTCACCGGAATAGGTTTCGGATATTCATATTTCGGATACTTGTTCATAATGATAAATATGTCTATGGATTGATGGATTGATGGATTGCAGCGTAGAATTAAGAAGAAATACCAGTTAATCCAGCGGCCAAATAATCCAGATTTCCAGAAATCCGGTTCAAGTTCTCGTATAATATGTAATAATAAATTGAATTTGCAATATTTTTTCAGCATTGCGGAAAAATAAAATTGACTTCAAGATGGCGGGATACGAGTCAAATTAGTTTTTCTCCCATGAATATCGATATGGGATAAGTGAAAATGACCTTGCCGTCCTCCTCCCTGGCATTTACGCCGATGCGATCGAACCCGATATCATCTGCTATCATTTTTCTCAGCCTGGCATCGTCTCCCGGGCTCGGGAATGAAGCCTTGAGCTGTGCTTCCAATTCCATGTCTACCTGATATGAAGCTTGCCTGCAGCCCTTAAGCCCGGAATTCATGAACATGTCCGCGAATTCATCATGCGCAAGGGCGTGCATGTGCGATGGATCACGCATCCTCTCCATCCTGTCATATGCCTCTGACTTGTCCTCTGGAACCGAAACGTCGGCCACCAGAATGCGGCCGTCCCTGCAGCATACCCGTATCATCTCCTCCAGATTCCTGCGTGTTTCAGGAAAATGGTGGAAGCTGTACCGGCTGACCACCAGAGTGAATGATTCGTCTGGAAACGGGAGAGGGATGGCGTCAGAATTGATCCAAGTCAGGTTCCCGAGGTTCTTTTCCTTTTGCAGATTGACAGCTTGTGCGATCATTTTTTGCGTAATGTCAATTCCAGTCACATGCTTTGCTGTTCGCGCAAATTCGCAGCTGACCAATCCTGGACCGCAGGCTACGTCGAGAACAATGTCGTTTTTGTTAACACCGGAAAATTCCAGAATCATCTGCATTCCGTCACGATGTCCTGCCAGGCGTGCGAACGGAATAGCCTGTTTTGAGAATTGGTCTATAATCTCCGACTTGTGTGATTTTTGATTCATGTGCGTGTCCTTTCTGCTATCTGGATATTATAGCTGGAAAATTAGTGACGTGCTTGCTATATTATGACAATGAATATCTTAAAAGCGACAAAGCTGCCACCGATTGAGACAGGTTACAGGATAGATTCCGGGCTTCCTGTAATTGGATTGTCGATGAATGTGCGCAATGCCGTATGCGCGGCATCGCATCGTCATCCGCGGGGTCAGCTTATCTATGCATGCCACGGTGTGATGAGGGTCATGAGTGAAGGTGATGCATGGGTGGTTCCACCTTCGCAGGCAGTCTGGGTGCCTTCAGGAATTGAGCATGAAGTCAGTCTTCCCGGGGAAGTGTGTTTGCGCAATATTTTCATTGATCCGTCTGTTGTCGGCGGATTGCCCAAACGCTGCTGCGTCCTTAAAATCACCCCTTTGCTCCGTGAATTGATTCAAAAGGCGGCAGCAATAGGCGATGGATATGCTCTCGGTGGTCCTGAATGGCGTCTCATGCAGGTCGTACTCGACGAACTTTCACATGCCGAGCCGACTCCGCTGCATCTGCCTATGGCGCGGGATGAGAGGGCAAGGAGAGTAATGGAGAAGTTGATCAGGAATCCCGGTGATGGACGAAGCATGGATGACTGGGCGAGGGTGGCCTGTGCAAGCGTGCGCACCCTTGAACGTTTGTTCGTCAAGGAAGCCGGAATGAATTTTGGAGCCTGGAAGAAACAGCTTCGCCTTCTGGAGGCTATTGACCGCATTGGCAATGGCTCATCAATTACCCAGGTGTCCTATGATCTCGGATATGGCAGCTTAAGCGCATTCATTGAAATGTTCCGCAAGTCCCTTGGGACTCCGCCGGGACAGTATTTCAGGACAAGAAAAGCAGTGGGGGAGGGAAGTGAAGTTCCTGCGTCGTCGGCTTCGGTTTCCTATCGTCGAAATTCAAAGAAGGCATTGAAAGTACGGGGTTGACTGCTATTTTCTGTTCCAGAATTTTCAAAGGAACCGTGATGTAAAATCAAGTTGAAACCAAAGTCATCCTCCATTGAATCATTGGATGTTGGAAATAGGACATGCCTGAATCAAAAACTACAACGCAGATGGAAATAGACTTCCAGAAACAGAAGAGTGGAAACGTCTTCAGGGACAGGCTCAACAAGGGTTCGTTCTACGTGCTCATAGAGGCGGCGACCCCCGAGAAGAAGGAGGATTTCGCCATAGCCGCACAACGGCTGAAGGCGGTCGAAGCCTCCCTGGGGAAATATGACACACTGGGTACCGGACTTGCGATCACCGACAAGACGCACGGCTCGAACACCTGGAATATTGCGGATTTCGCAAATGAGCTTTCAAAGGACGACAGGGACTGCCATGTCCTCTATATCAGCGGCAGGAACGCTACGGCTAACGACATCGTCGACACGGTCGCCCGCTGCAGGTCCTCCGGATTCCAGAATGTCGTGCCGGTGACAGGCGACGCCTATTTCCCTGAAGGGTACAGGAAGAAGCACAAGCTGAATTTCGTGGACAGCGTATGCACCCTCAACACGCTGAAGTCAGGCGGCGACAAGGATTTCTTTTTCGCCGGATGTACGGCAAACCCCTTCAAATACACGCCTGCCGATCTTTTCCCGCAGTATTACAAGATGGTCAAGAAGATCAAGCAGGGGGCCGAATTCATCGTCACGCAGAGCGGATGGGACATGATGAAGCTACAGGAGCTCCGTTGGTATCTCGAGATGAGGGAGCTGCATTTCCCTTCCATCGCCAGGTTCACGCTCCTGACAACCGAGCTTTTCGAGGAGATATTCGCCGGGAAGAGGCCGGGCATACATATTTCCGCCGAACTGAGGAAGATCCTCCTCAACGAGGCCAAGTACGGATATGCGCAGTTCGCTTCCGCGCAGTGGAGGAGGCTCCAGATCTATGCTGCCGGGGCGAAGTTCCTGGGCTATACTGGAATACAGATCTCGGGAGTTGAAAGACAGGAGCATATCGCTACCGCCTGCAGCAAGGTCGCCGAGGCGATGAGGGAATTCAAGTCTTTCGAGGACTGGCGCGACGGATACCTGAGCTATCTCTCACGCGCCGACATGACGCCGTATCCATACCGTCATTTCATGTTCAACAACCTCTTCACAAAGGCGTATCCTGAACTCGCCACGATGAAGAAGGTCGATCTTCCGGAATGCGGGAAATATGAGAAGCTCCATTATAGGATGTGCAAGCTTCTTTTCTCAAAAGCCCACAGGCATTCCTCGAACGAGCATCTCCTATCAAAGAAAATATTCACGGGTTGCCGGAAATGTTCGTCGTGCCGCCTGCCTTTCACACAGTTTGTCTGCCCTGAGACCTGTCCGAAGGGACTTGCCAACGGCCCATGCGGCGGCACGCGCGCCGACGGCACCTGCGAATTCGGCGGCAAACAGTGCATCCATGCTAAAATATTCCGCCGCGCCTCCTGGCTGAAGGATCTCGACTCGCTCGAGGAAAGATATATAAAGCCTGTCGAGAAGATCTGACAGGAACCCGCCGCCGTCCCATGGATGATTGGATTGCTGGATGATTGGATTGCTGCAAATCAAGGATATATACACAGGGAGGAACATTCAAAAAATCCGAAATGCCTCTTTTAGAATCCCTCTTCCCATTCTTCTTTGTTATCCTTATATTGAATTCAAACCCAATAATCCATTCATCCAGCTGCTTCGCGAGTGCCTTGATATCGAAGTCTGTGACGTTGGTCAAATCTCCGGCGCTGCCGGGCAGAAAGTGCATGACTGCTCCTTTATGAAGAATGCCTTATCTTGGCATATCAATTATCTGAACAAGTCGGAATGAGTTCCTGTTCGTTCAAGTCTCAGTGACTCAGTATCGGCGGTATAAATAAGAATCCAGTCGGGTTCAATATGACAGTCGTGGGAAGGCTTCCACGCTCCTAGCAGGGGATGATCTTTATGCTTTGGTTCAAGTGCAGTTCCGGAGGCCAGTTTTGTCACGATCATCTGGAGCTTTTCCAGATCCTTCCCACGCTTCCTCATCCGCTTGACATCGCGGACGAATTGCGTGGTCTGAGAGATCCTCTTCATTTCTTCCAGCTCTCAAACATGGTATCCAGGGATTCGAATTCCTGAACCTCTTCTCCGCGACGGCTCTTCTTAAGAGTTGTCTCCGTGCACTCATTCGGGACATCTAAAGAGAATGGAAGCCCCTGCCTAAGTGTGATCTGCCGATAAAAAACCCGGATCGCTTCGGTCGGACTGAGTCCAAGTTTATGTAGAACTCCCTCTGCCTGGCGTTTGATATGCGGTTCAATTCTCGCATGTATTATTGCTGTTTTCATAAGACTATTGTATCACATCTGCAACACATAGTCAAATTTATTTCATGAGATGTGTTTTCTTAGCGAACGCTCGATAATGACCGGACCGGTGCTTCACCGGTTCGGTCTATGATTTCGTTAGCAATTAGTATATTTTCTTTTTAAATTCATCTATTGCATTATCAACTTCAGAAAAAAGAGCCTGCTCATTGACGGCAAGCTTGTCTTCCTTAAGCCTGTTGACACATACTACTAATGCTTCTCTGATTCTACAGGCCAAATAGTCTTTTATTTCATTTTTTGATTTTGGTTGCCAAACCGCTTCTGGAATTTGAATGTCGACTGTAATGTAACGTTGTTTCTTTGCGAATCTAAGTCGCGTAATTCCTTCTGGTCCGAACTTGGCTAATGTTCCATCAATTCTTAGGACAAGAGCATATTGATCTATAGCATTACAATAAGTGGATTTGCATTCCTTTTTTTTAGAGCATGATATAGGTCAACCTTGATTGACCTAATGCTACCGTCAATCGGCCCTCCGCCCTGTCCGCCAATACTAATTACATCTTTCATGTTTACCTTGATTGCTAACTTCTTATTATACGGATTTGTGTTTTTATCGGAAAAAAACAGGGGATGGAGACGGACTGTCGCAGCACCCCCTGGACACCTTAGCCTCTACGGCGTCATATGCATACGCCGCCAAAGCAGATTAAAATAGACCATGTACGGATATAAAGTCAAGATTCCCGCCTCAGCACACCGACAAATGTTGGAGTTCAAACTTTAGTTTGTCTTCTCTTGACTTAGCGCCATTCAGGTTTATAGGCGGGCGTTCAAAACTGCCTCTTTTGAGCTGATTGCTAAAGTTGGAGTGCGTTGTCCCGACATCGTCGAGCCGGGATTTTCGACTTTAGCGTGTATAACACCTTGAATACCAAGACACGCTGAAGTTTACCTGCCTCTGGCAGCGCCTTCGGCGACCAGGGCTGTGAACTCCAACAAGGTTTATTTCCTAAACAACCGGATTTTGTATTTCTGCAATCAGCTTAAATAATAAATCATCCAATCTCCAAATCACCCAGTCATATCACTGCGGTCCGGAGATCACTGTCACATAGGCTTCCGTGTCGAAGTATTTCTTGATCACGGCGTTGAGATCCTCGATTTTCAGCCCTGAGATTTTCTTCTCGTTGGTCCATGGGGACATGTAGCCGTTGCCGTAATATTCGTCGAGGGTGCTGTTGAAGATCAGGCTGTGCTTGTCGAGCTTCTGTTCCGCAAGATCCTCGCGGATCCTGGCGACTGCGGAGTCGAATTCGTCTTTGGTGACGGATTTGCCGTTCAGCAGAAGCTTGCGTTCCTTGTCGAGAAGTGAAATGACTTTGTCAACCGCGTCCGGACGCGTTCCGGCGTAGAATGACATGAAGCCCTCGTGTATGCCAAGGAAGGTGGATATCCCGGTGTAATAGGCGAGTCCGGACTCCTCCCTGACGGACTTGAAGAGCCGGGAAGACTGCCCGTTCAGTATCTTTGAAAGCACGTTGAGAAGGAAACGGTCCTCGTTGTTGTTGTCGCAGATTGGGAAGCTGAGCAGGACGACGGCCTGTTCCCTTGGGACCTTCACCGACTCGCGGATTTTCTTGTCGGGGAATACAGGGCGTGCCGGCAGTTCGTCTTTCGCTTTTTCATTCCATTTGATATTGGATATGATGTCGTTGATCGACTTGAGGATTTCCTCCTTGTCGAAGTCTCCGGCGACGCCGAAGACGGCGTTCCCGGGGATAAGGCATTTCTTGAGATAGAAGTCCTTCACCTGTCCGACGGTAAGCTTGTTGACGCTTTCCTCGAGTCCGGCGGCCGTATGCGAATAGGGATGATCCTTGTAGAGGAGTTCGCAGACCTTGTCCTCGGCCGCATTCTGCGGGGCGAGTTTCCTGCTTGCGAGCATTTTCATGGTGTTCTCCTTCTCCCGTTCGAACTGTTTCTCGGGGAAGGAGGGTTCGGTCAGTATCGATTTCAAAGCTTCAAGCGCGGGTTTAAGGCTGTTCTTATGGCAGTTCAGGGAGATCGTGAACGAATTGTTGCCGCCGTTTATGCTCAGGTCGATGGCGTTGTCGTCGATGAGCGCGGCAAGTTCCTTCTCACTGTACGACTTTGTTCCGGCCGTGAGCATGCATGCGGCAATCCTCGTGATGCCGGCGTTGTCCTTGTTTTCACGGATGACTCCTCCGGGAAGAATAATGCAGATGTCGATCAGCGGAAGCTTCGTATCCTTGAAAGTGATGATCTTCTGTCCGGTCTTGAGCTGCATCAGCTCGGGAACCTGGGATTCCGGGACGTCCTTGTCCTTGGGGCCGGTGCTTTCCTTCCTGTCGTTGGGAAGCTGTTCGACGATGGTGCAGTTCTTCTCTGTCAGATATTTTTCCGCGACCCTGGTTATGTCCTCGGGCGTGAGGGCTGAAACATTCTCGATGTACTTGTTGATGTATTCCGTCGTTCCATAAGTCAGCACCGAGTTGCCGATCATCCTGGAAATGTTCCCGTTCGAACGCATTGTCCTGCAGTACGAGGTGCTTACCTGGTTGACCACCCGCTTCAACTCGTCTTTGGTTATTTTATCTTCGGAGGAGAGTTTTTTTATTTCTGCGAATATCGCAGCCTTGAGTTCATCCATCTTCTCGGGCGCGGTGGTCGCGCTTATTCCGAACACCCCTGAGAAATACGGCGTGTATGAAAACGCATCAATGTTGATTGCCAGGTGTTTTTCATCCTGGAGGCGGCTGATGAGCCTGGAACTCTTGTCCGAACCGAGGATCGAAGCAAGCACGTCCAGCGCCGGAACATCCTCATGGGAGGCATCAGGGATATGGTAGCCGATTGCGATCCTCGCAAGGGGATCCTCGAAGTGGTATGTGGATTTGCGGACGCAGACCTGTTCGGATTCAGGCTGGAGAGGCGGATCGTTGAGCTGCCCGCGGTTCCATCCCGAGAGCTTGTCCTTGATCAGGGCGAACGCCTTTTCAGCCTGGATGTCGCCGGATATGACGAAGAAGATCCTTTCAGGGGAATAGCGTTTCCTGTAATAGTCCAGCATCATCGCCTTGTCGACGGTCTTTATCTTGTCCCCGTATCCGATGATCGGGTGCCGTGTCGGGTGGTTGAGGAACATGTCGAGCCAGAGCTTTTCGCTCAGGCGGCGTTCCGGGTTGTCGGAGCTCATGGCGCGTTCGCGGAGTATGACCTCCTTTTCGTTCGCAAACGAATCCTCGGGGAAATTGGGGGCACTTACCACGTCGCAGAGTATGTCGATGGCCTTTTCAGACGCCTCGGAAAGTATGTCGATGTAATAGACGGTGTTTCCCAGGGAGGTGTATGCGTTCATGTCTCCGCCGTTGCGGTTGACCGTGTCGACGATCGAGTCGTGTGGATAGTTTGCGGAACCCTGGAACATCATGTGTTCGAGGAAGTGCGAAAGGCCGCATCCGAGATAGTCGCCTTCATGGATGCTGCCTGTCTTCACCCAGACCTGGAGGTTGACCGTCGGGGCCTCATGGTTTTCGTAGACGAATATCTTGAGGCCGTTGTCGAGGGTATCCGACCGTATGCCTCTGATTTCAGGTTTCTCGGCGGCGGTTGATGATAGTGTTATTGACATGCTAAGCAATAAGAGGGGGCTTTGAATTTTTTGGAATATTGGTTTTAAAAGGCTCAGAAAAAGCCTTTTCAAAATCGAACCCGCCCTTGAAGTCGGATAATGTGTCATTTTCGCTCTTCCCCAGCAGTTGCCTGTTTACCAAGTTGAAGACAACATTGCCCACGGCATTGCTGTCGGTGAGTCCCCAGCTTTTCAGGATCTCTCCTGCCATGGGGCCGAATTCCTGGATCGCGTATTGTCTGAAGCCCTCGAGAAGCTCCTTGCCGGTGACGTGGTGGTTCGGCGACTTGTCCCTTTCGAGATTGAGCATGGTGAATACGACCGCCTTGCTTATGAATTCATAAGCCTCCGGGGAATACCTGGGGTCTTCCCTGACGATCTGGTCTACGGCTTCCTTGAATTTTAAATCGTTCATAAGATTGCCAAATAATTCTTCAATATTTTACTTTTGCGTGGCATATGCTAATTTTTAATCGTTCACTTTGCAATAATATAACAGGTTTAATTGAATAATTAAATGAAATGAGGCGATAAAATGACAAAACAGCTTATTATTTCCCTTTGTGCGGCGGGCGCAATATCGCTCATGGCCGGATGCGAGAACATGGGCGGCCCTTCAAGGTCCTCGGGCTACCAGAGGGTGCAGCCAGATGTTGCAAGTGCGGCAAGAGTCCAGTCCGACCAGCTCAACCAGCTTTCAGCCACTGTCGTCAGCCTCACCAATACCAATAACGAAGTTATAAAAGTCGTAAACGATCTCAACCAGAAGATAGCCACACTGGAACAGCGCAACGCCGCCCTGGAGAAAAGCCTCGCCGCAATGCAGCAGCAGCTCGCCAACCAGAGACAGGAAACTCAGGCATCCATCAGCAAGATGATCGAACAGGTCTCCAAGGAAGTCAGCAAGGCTTCAGTAAGTGCGCCCTCTTCAGGAGGCGGACCGGTAGGAACAGGTGAGTTCTTCGAGCACAAGGTCGAATCCGGCCAGACCCTCGGCGCCATCGCCAAGGCATACAATGTCTCGGTCCAGGATATCATGTCCGCCAACAGGATGAAGGACACAAACCTCCGCATCGGCCAGACCATCTACGTCCCCAAGAAGAAATAAAATTTCGGGACGAAATTTTATAATGTGCATATCAGGGCGGCGAGCCATGACGCGCAGAAAGCCGCCACAACAGCGGTGAATACGTCCATGGTATAATGCGCCCTCAGGATCAGGACTGTCACCATTTCAAAGACGGCGACCAACACTGCGATTATTCCAACCCACCATACCGGACATAGCCGGAATACCTCGATTGAACCCAGGACGGCGATCGCCGTATGTCCAGAAAAGAAGAAATCGTTCGCCACTCCGTAAGTCACCAGTAGCGAAGGGAACCCCGGACTCCTCCAGACCATTGACGGCGGAACAGGAAGTGCGCACGCTGCCTGGCATATCTGTCTCATCATGAAAAGAATCAGCAGTGCGATGAATGGCCGCATGCTCGGCCCGAAGATGCTTGCGCAGATCAGGAATATCGCAAAGGCATCGATGAATGCGGAGCTTGTGATCAAAAGGACGTTTGCCGCCCTGGTGTTTTTGTTGAAATACGCATTGGCTTTCGCGGTGAGTTCATGGACCAGATCGAAGATGAGTCCGCCTTTGCATTCCCTTCCGGAAATCATCGACTGTGTCGTGAACCACGCGATGAGGGCGAGCACGACAATTCCAATACGCAGTCCGTATCTTTTGAACTGCGTCACCTCTCCGGAACTTTTCAAAAAATAGAAGCATGCCGCAATTCCAGCAAGAAGAAACAGAAGGAATATAATATTGACCATGAGTTTTCCGCGCGGAACATTTGACATGATGTATTCCTTAATAAGTATGGCGGTTTTTAAACCGTCAATTTCTTTCCGTTTTTACAAGCATCTGACCCGAATGGCGCTAAGTTAAGTATTTCTGCCATCATGAATACACAAGCTGAAGCTTGGACTCCAACCTCAGCACACCGACAAATGTTGGAGTTCAAACTTTAGTTTGTCTTCTCTTATCTTAGCGACATTCGCATCTGACCCTTTCCGACTGTTCTTCCTTAGCAAAAAACATCGTTGTAATGTCGGCTAATCCGCTACATAAGCATCTTCTACCTTGTTATCTCCATCAAAATATAAATTCAATTTACAAGGCATGTCAAATACATAAGACCCTCGTCCTATGTCAACTATGTAGTAGAATCTGTCATTATTGAAACTACTCTTAGAAGAAGAGGGTTGTCCAAGCAACTCAACAACCTCCTCTTTTGTCTTGCCAATTAAAACCTTTGATGATACTAAATCCCTTGCCATTTCACCTCTGGTCAATTCATTGCCGAGAATCCACTCTTTAGAATTAAAAGATTTTTGTGTTATTTTACCATAATTAACAAGACAAGTAATTGTAATTAAGATGAAAGCTGTGAAATACAAAGGCGACATGCCTTTTAATAAAAAATTGTTTTTATTTGACATTATGGATTCCGTCTTTAAATCTTAAAGCTATCTCTTAGCAATGTTGAGAGTTTTGATTATTCGCTATCCTTTCTATCTGGCACGCAAAATATAGGTGAAGGGAATACAAACGGCGTTGCGACTTCTCCGCTCAGAGTCTATTTTGCCAGTATTGAGGATCCCTGTGCAGATTCATTACGGCGACGATATAGATCTTTTCTGGTTCCACACTGTATATTATTCCATACGGGAATCGGTTTAAAAGACAACGGCGGATATCATCTTCCATAACAGTCCAGGCTTCAGGGAAATCAGTTATTTTCTCTATGGAAGACAATATTTCGGTGTAGAAATCAATGCCCAGCCCGGGTTCGCATTTCTCATAGTACTCTATTGCATCGGAAAGTTCAATCTGAGCTTCCGGGTGGAAGTAGTACTTCATTTGATGAATCTTTCCCTGATCTTGGCAAAAACCTCTTCCCCAGGAACTCCTTTTACTTTTCCAGAGCGAAGTTCATCCAGCCGACTTTTTGCCACCCTTATCCATTTCTTTTCAATTTTCTTTTCAGGCGAATTCATGCTTAATAAAATAGAATCCACCAGAAATGCTTTTTCCTCTATGGGAAGAGAAATAGCCTCATTGATAAGTTCCTTTGTGGTAATCATATAAACCTCTCTTTCCGCTTATTATAGCATTTGACAGGCAAAGAATCAAAGCAATGGTAATTGTCTCGCGAGACAATTACTTTCTCTTCATTTCTCCCAGCATCCGCTCGAGTTCGGAGCGGAGCTTTGCCATTACCGGATCCGTTTCCGCGCTCCGGTCGCGCACCGGGCTCACTTCAATCGCTTCCCCGATCTGCATCGACATGTGGATAGGCCTGTAGATCCTTGCGACGTCGGTAAGGTCCTCCTCGTAGCGTTCTACGGTTTCGAGCATCTGTTCCGCAGTAGGCGGGTCGCTGAAATAGTCAGGCGGATAGAAGAAGAGCTGCTGGGCGAGATAGAGGTCGGCAAGCTGTTTCCAGCGGCGGGCCCTTTCCTTCTCATCTATTTCGCCGGAGACCATGTCGGGAAGAATTTCCGACCTAAGCGCCTTTACTCTCGCCGTGACGTTGTCTTCCTTCCTGGCTTTGAGCCATTCTTTTTCAATCGGCTCGAGGATCCGGTCTATCAGCAGCCTTGTACGTTCTCCAAGAGTTCCATTCTGGGGCTTCCCCAAATATTCAATTTCCTTTAAGGTGACAAGCGCATCTCCTATCTTGCGGATCCTGTCGATCATGGACAGTTCTGTCTGAGGCCGCCAGGAAAGACGTTTTTCAATTTCCTCGAGGGTAGGGGTCAAGGCTTTCTCAATGTCGCCCCTGAAAAAATATCTGATGGCTACTGGATGTATGACGACTTTTCCTGGTGCGGGCAGCGTCGCTCTCTGCTTTGCGGCATTGCGTGCCATGAACGCTGTCCCGTCCATGAGGGTGTTCAGCCTGTCGTTAGTGCGTGATACGAGTCCTTCGGGGAAAATTATCAGGGGGCGCTTTGCATTGACAAGTATCTGGATTGCGCATTTTATAGCCTCACGGTCGAGACCTTCCCTGTACATGCTGAACGCTCCGACCCGCGGCAGCATCCAGCCCAGAAACCGGCTCTGCATGAAAAGATGCCAGCTCGCCATTATGTAGACAGGTTTCGATAGCATGTAGGGTATCATGCCTATGACCTCGGGATCGCTGGGACGGCTATGGTTGGGGGCGATGATTATGCCATGTCCGGCCCTGATTGAGGCACTGAGCTTTTCAAGTCCGATGACATCCGTCGATTCAATGCCGTGTTTTTTCCTGATGATTCGGGGCACGAAACATGCCGTGATCCTCGCCACCAGGCTGTAATGCTTCGGCGGAATGAACTTGTAAGGCTTGTCTATTATTATGTTCTGCATGTTATCTCATTTATGTAAAGTGACCGTATCGCCTTTGACATCATACTTCAAATCAGCAAGAAGAGCGATATATCTGATAATTTCCCCGATGGGGATCGCATCAAGGCTCATCGTTAGTTTTGGGGCATCCAGATCATCATCGACAATGACTTTCAAGCCTGTTTTATCTTTGTCAAGCTCCTTGCTTCTTTCTGTCAGCAGTTCTGCAACGGAGCCGACAGATGCTTCCTCAAGATCAATCTGTTCAAGCATGAGAGTTGCAAATTTCCCTTTGGAAAGAGGATCTGGCTCAACACCGTATTTAGGAATCTTACGGCCAATAACTACGGCATGTGGATCGATCCTCATGTCGATTTTTGTCGAAGCGCAGAACAATTTCAGGAGTTTTCCTGCAGGAATATTATCGACATTGATTGTTATGACAGGCCATTTGCTGTTGTCAGGGTTGAGGGAATTGTTCATCAGGATTATGTTTATCCCATTTCTTTCAGGATCGGATTCACGGCTTCTGGTCTTGAAGTATTTGACTGCAGTAAGGATTTGCACATCTTCAAACTCGACATGATCGAATGTTATTGAGTCAAGCTTTTTGTTTATATTCTTGAGTCTCTTGGTATTTTTTATATCTGCGGCATTGGCTTGTATGGGCTGAGGCTTTTCCTCTTTAGTTGCCAGCGTCTCCGTCTTTGGATCGGCGAGAAGTGAGATTGAGATGAATGTGAAAAGGAAAAGCAGAAATGTCTTTTTCGCCATGTCAGCTCCAGAGGAAAATCATTGACTAATTTTAGCATCCAAAACATATCATAAGGTAAATGGAATTTCAATTATTGCTTGTTTTAGAAAGATATGTCGCCGCCATGCGGGGGCTTATTATAATTTTATTCCATCCCAGTCCCCATGCTTGCGCATGGGGCTACGTCGTTTCGCCCGCTGCGCTGACTCAGAAATTTCGATCATAGCCTCCGCAGGATGGCGTAATCATTTAGCCCCATGCGCAAGCGCGGGGAAAAGTAAGATTGAAAAATAGCTCAAAGCCCCCGCATGGCGGCGACATATTTATTTGTTGATAGCTCTTCTTATTTCTTCTTCCTTTATCGGTCCCTGGCGCAGGATCCTGAACGGGGTTGATGTTGCGTCCACGACGGTCGATGCAATCCCGGCCTTTATTTCTCCTCCATCTACCGCTATGTCCGGAAGGATTTCAAGGTTCTTCAGGGCGTCCTCCAGCGTCAAAGCGGCCGGTTCGCCGGAAATGTTCGCGCTTGTGGCCGCCAAGGGGGAATTTATTTTCCTGGTGAGTTCCAATGTCAGGGGGTGATCCGGAATCCTGAGTCCGGTCGTGCCGCCGTTCTTGTTCTTCACCACGAGAGTCATGGCGCCGGGAAAGAATTTTCCTGCGATGATTTCAGCTTCGCCTTCAAAAATCAAGCCTTCCTTTTCAGCCTGTGCGATCGACGATGCGAGCATCTGGAAAGGCTTGTCCGGATCCCGTCTTTTCATCCGGTAGATCCTTTCGCGCGCCTGCTGGTCATCCCAGCGGCACATGAAGCCATATACGGTTTCAGTTGGAAGGAGAAGCACCATCCCTTTTTTTTCGGACAGCATCTCGGAGCATTCGCCGATTAACAGGGGATTCCCGGCGTTATTTAGGCTTCTTAGGACTTTCATTGGAGTTCCCCGCGCGTTTCTTCTGATCCTTGTGGAGCGCTTCAAGGCAAATCAACAGGTCGATTGCCCGCAGGAGGGATCTGTCGGAATCCTCGCTTCCGGCCGTGGATGCAAGCTTCTCGTACTCGATCTGAGGATATGGGACGACGCTTGTTGCCGGTATTATCTGGGCCGCGGGAATTCCGGAAAGATATTCAGGAACGGATGGAATGAGAAGAATGCTGCCGGATTTCAGTACGACTTTTGTCTTCATGAATGGCGAACCGGATGTCCCGCCTCCTGACACCAGGCACTGTCCGCTCTCGGACATCAGCCTGGTGAAAATCTCTCCGGCTCCCCTGGTCTTGTTCCCGACAAGCACCATTACAGGAATGTTCAGCAGGCGTTTCGGCAGCTCGATATTTTTGTCTTTCGGAACTTTTTCCGCAGGGCAGAACAATGCAAGCGATTTAAGACTGCTTTCGTAGTCGTACCCCTGGCAGTTCCTGAGGTCGATTATCAGGCCTACAGGCTTGTTGGCAAGCCTTGCGGTGTTGTCGCAGTCTTCTGCGAGCCTTGTGAACGTCCCGGGCGTGAATGAGTCTATCCTGATATAAAGCACCTTCTGCGAAGAGATGATTATGGCCGGAAGAGCCTTCGATTCTTTCTGGGCTTCCTCGGGTACTGCAGTTCCGACGCTGAGATATTCGATTCCGGAATTGAGGGAGGCCGTCACGGACTTGATGATCTTCTCCTCGTCGGCAGGCGTGTACTTGCCTATCGCCGCAGGATAATTCTTTTCAACCTCGGACAATATCTCGTTTATCTTTGAGAGAGTCTCCTTCCGGAAGGGGCTTGCCTTGCCGAGCAGTTCGTCGCCGCTGCTTTTGACTTCCACTGTCATGGGCTGCTCGGCCTCAGGAGCGGATGTGTCGGTGTCTTTGACGGTGACAGCCTGTTCATCGGCGTAAACGCATATAGAGAGGAACAGAAGAAAGCTTGCAAGGAAATTCTTCATTGAGGGATGGCACCTGATTTTAATGTTTCCTGGAGCTCGGCATCGGCGGCCTTGACCTTGTCAGACTGCTTGACACGGAAATCCTTCAGCTTCCTGGCAAGCGAAGAGTCTGAAAGAGCCAGGATGGAAACTGCAAGCAGGGCGGAATTGTCGGCGCCGGATTTTCCGGCGGTGACAGTCGCCACCGGGATTCCAGGAGGCATCTGCACCATCGCGAGGAGGGCGTCGAGTCCGTTGAACGGCTCGCACGCCATCGGTATGCCAATTACAGGCAGTGTCGTGTGTGCGGCCACGACTCCTGCAAGATGTGCGGCCATTCCCGCGGCGCAGATTATCACCTTGATGCCGTCCTGTTCGGCTTCAGATGCGAATTTCGCAGCTTCCACAGGAGTCCTGTGGGCCGACATTATTTTTGCCGTGTGCGGCACACCGAAATCCCTGAGTATTTCAAAGGCGCGCTTGAGGTTGGGAAGATCGCTTTTGCTTCCCATGATGATTGCGACTTGTGCGTTTGTCTTCATAAATGTCAGGCCTCCGGATTATCCTGTGTGCGTAATTGGCGTCTTCCAACATGTAAAACCTATAGAATATAATCTTCATATCCCACTTTCAAAACACAGTATGCAAGTTTTTTTGAACTCAAAAAAACTAAAAATATCCCGATGTACAATTATACCTGAAAAACAGAGGTTCATTTGATTTTATTTGCCTGCAAGATTAGTTTAGAGTCTGATTTGAAATCAAAATAATCAGAATGCCAATATCAAACAGGAGGGATAATACATGAAGATGCAATGCTTGATGGCCGGGATCTTGTTCTCAACTCTGGTGCTCGCCGGATGCCAGAGCGCGCCGGATGGGGATGTCGACAGCATCCTCGCGAAGATGAGGAAGGCCATGGATCCTGGAGATGCCACGGCAAATATAACCACGCAGGTCATCACGTCTCACTTGAATACCCCTCAGGCCAAGGACGCTGAAATGGTTGTTGAAGTAAAATATCCTTCAAAGATGAGGATAAAGGCCGAGTCCAAGGACGCCATGTTCATGAAGGGATATGACGGGAAGACCGGATGGGAGTTCTCCACCAAGAAGGGGCTCCGCGAGATCAAGGGCAAGGAACTCGACAACATGAAGTTCCAGATAGTGTTCCTCTCCCCTAAAGAGAAGGCCAGGCAGATATTTGAATCAATTACCCTTGCAGGCGAGGAGACCGTCAACAGGAAGCCCTGCTACAAGCTTGTCTGCAAACCCATGCCTGCATACAGCATGGAACCAATGAATATTTATGTCGACAAGAAGACTTACTTCATAGCCAAGACCGAGGAAATCCACAATGGACCGAAGGATGAGCCGATAGAAATGACCAGGTATTTCATGGATTATAAGAAGACCGACGGAGTATATTTCCCGATGAAGATAATTTCCGAGGCGAACGGCAATATCATTGAGTGCATTGTAACGTCGATTGAATGGAACGTGGATCTGAGCGACACTGCATTCGACATGCCGGATGAGATCAAATAACAATCATATCTATATAAAGAAAGGAATAAAATATGAAATACCTGCTTAATAGCCTGCTGTTGATATCAGCTGTGTTTTGCTTTACCTTGTCCGCCGGAAATCTCACCCTTGTGGATGGAAAAGTCCTTGAGAATGCATTTGTGATGTCGGAACGGCCGGACGGCCTCGAGATTGGACATAAGGGGGGAGTGATGTTTGTAGGCTTCACCAATCTTCCTGAAAGCCTCCAGAAGAAATACAACTACAATCCCGATGCGGCCGCGAAGTACGTTGCCCAGGTGGCCGAACTGAAGGAAAAACGCAAAAAGGTTCAAGAACAGCAGAAGGCCGAGCAGGCAAAGGCTTTTGCGGAAAACCAGAAGAGGACTTCTGAAATGCAGTATGAACAGCTCGGCCTCGAGATCCAGCAGTGCCAGGCCAGGATTGCCTTCCTTAAACCGGAGATCCCAAGACTTGAGCAGAAATATACCGAACTCCTCAGCAAGTCCTCCCAGATGATGCTTGACAATCCCGTCATGAACCAGACCGTTTCAGGTGGAAATTACTGCTGGAACGGCGGTTTCCTGACAACTGGCGGCGGACAGGCGACCGTCAAGAAGAAGGCCATCAAGCAGATCACTGATGAAGCCGCTGACGCCAAGGAAACACTGGGTGCCTACACCGCTGAGCTCCAGGAAAAGGAAAACAAGCTCATCATAATGAAGAACGCCTATGAGAAGATGAAAGCCCAGAAGGCGGCTGGGAAATAACCTAAATTTTGCGTTTAAGATAGCAAGATTTACCGAGAGGCCGATGTTTTCGAAGCGAGAACCTCGAAAAACCGGGGTTAATAGCCGATAGTCGTCAGTCTTCAGCAGGCAGTTGCTGAAGATGGCTTGAAATAAAAAATAGCACAGGCAGGATGCCTGTGCTATTTTTTTGGAGATGTTGCGAATAGTTCCATAATTGAATTGACGAAAAGGTAGGCAGGTCTCTCCGAGAGCGCCGCGGACGGCTTCCCGATGCCTTACAGGATCGGGATAAACTTCAAACCGTCCCTACCTGCCAATTTTCAATTGGAATAATGTCAATATTATTTCGAGACCATTATTACTAATAGTCTCGAAATAGAATGGAGTTCCAAGATAAAGGAGGGCGGGTTTTCTTACCCGCCATTGAAAAGGTACCGCGGGTTGGAAAACCTGTCTACTATACGCATATTTTACAACCTCCACACATGAATTACCGAGTTTCTCCATCTTCATCCCGGAGGGATGAGAGATAGTAGCCGGGGGGTTGAGCCTTGCGATACCCCCGGATCAAGAGGAAAAACGAATCGCACCCTGAAGGGGTGCCAGAATCATACGTTCTAATAATCATTCAACCGTCACAACAAATATTTCGGTTCGATGATGAATGCTGTAATATGTTGAACCCATAGATGCTCCGCCAGTTTCTGGCACCCCTCCAGGGTGCGTTAATTTTAATCGCCATCCGGAGGTCTACGCGATGCTCCGACCTCCGGCTACTATCTGACAACCCTTCAGGTTGTAAACAAACACGGACTCAAAATCAAATACAGATGCCCTCTCGATGAAATCCCTGGGAAATGCGGATAGTAGATAGGGTTGGAAAACCCGCGCTCCGTTGAGGAGAAAATGTATTGAGATTGTTATGAGACGACTAGTAACTGGCTGCTGACAACCGCCGACTATATCCTGATCGTCTTCCCCGAGCTGTCCGACTTGAAGCAGCTGTCAAGGTATTCCTGCACCTTTGCGGCTGTCGCAAAATCCGGAAGATCGTTCTTGCCGGTCCTGATGCTTTTGACGAACCGCTGGTATATGTTAGGGGTCTTCGGAGTTTTGACAGTTTTCCACTTGAATCCGTTGATGTCCTTTTTTCCAATGCAGACTTCGAATTCACCCCAGCTCTTGTCGAGATCTATGCATATTGCACCCTTTGTTCCGAACACGCGGAGGCGGAGGCTGTTGGCATGGCCGGTCGCCCATCTTGACGAATGTATGGTCCCCATCGCCCCATTCTTGAATTCAACAAGGGCGCAGAACGAATCGTTCGCATCAAGTTTCATCCCGTTGATGGTGTCTGTTCCCAGCCCCTTGTCAAAGGTCTTGAGCTTGCAGTCGATCTTATTGATGTCGCCGCATACGAACGTCATGAAGTCGAAGATATGGACGCCGATGTCCCCCAGGTCGCCTTTGCTTCCTGCCTTGGTGCTCAATCTCCATAGCAGTCCCGGCTTCTCATGCCATACCCCCCAGCCGGCGCTCGCGAGCCATGACTGCAGGTAGCTGGCTTCGACGTGCCTGAGATCCCCTATGGCCCCTTTGCGTACGAGCTCGGAGGCCTTCTGGAGAGCGGACGAAGCGCGGTATGAGAAATTGACCATGTTGATGACCCTTGCCTTTTTCGCGGCTGCGACCATCTTCCAGGCGTCGCCGGCGTTGGTCGCGAGAGGTTTCTCGCAGAGTATGTTTATCTTGCGCCTGATGATCTCCATGCTGGTGGGATAATGCGCGGCATCGATCGTCACGTTTGTCACCGCATCAGGCTTCTCTTTCTCAAGCATCTCCTTAAGGTCGGTGTACACTCCAGGAATTCCGTGGGTCTCAGCGAATTTATCAGCCGCCTCTTTGCGGATGTCGCAGCAGGCGACTATCTTCACGCCTTTGATCTTCTTGAATTCGCGCGCGTGTGCATTGGCCATTCCACCGGTACCGAGGACGCATAGCTTGATCATTTTAAATCCTTTCATTTTTAATAGAAGGAATACAGGAGATAGAATACAGAAGCATAGAATACAGGAAAAGGAATGGAATTTCAAATTTGAAAGTCCCGGGAAAGTGACCAATACAAGTATTCGGACTTAAGGCTTTCGCTTGTACCTCGTGTTCGAGCATCCTTGACGGAATATTAAAACACTAAAGAACGCGCAAACATGCGCTACTCCTTTGAAACTTGCCTTAAAAAAGTAGGTTGGGCTTTCCAGCCCGACAAGATGGCGGCCAGGAATGACCGCCTTACTCAATTGGCAAAAGTTTCCTATTGATACAACTGCGACCTCCGCAGTCGGTCGCTACGAACAAATTCAGTTCTTCTTGAACTCAAGTTCGGTTTTATTCTGAATCCTGGCTTCTGAATCCTGACTGCTTTTGAAATTGGCTCATCCAGCCATCCGTTTCTTCTCAGCTCCTATGCCTGCGGTGGCTGGCCCAGAAACCCTGCTTGCGCTGGTTTTCCTTAGGCTGGGACGTCTGTCCATGAGGCCTTGGAGCGTTGGAGTGAGGCCTTGAAGAACCATGATGGGGTCTTGCATGGGAGTGATGTGGAGCGCCGGCGGGAGAAGGAACATCGACGCCATATGCGAAGCCTTCAAGCGTCTTCTTCTCGACCTTGGCGCCAAGACGGCGTTCGATGTCGCGGACTTCCGAAGCGTCTTCCGAAGTGATGAACGTTATCGCGTCCCCTGAACGTTCGGCGCGGCCGGTCCTGCCTATGCGGTGGATGTAGTTCGTCGCCGTATCCGGAATGTCGTAGTTTATGACATGTGATATGCTTTCAATGTCCAGCCCCCTTGCGGCGATATCGGTCGCAACAAGGATCTTTACTTTTCCGGAACGGAATCCGTCCAGGGCAATCTTCCTCTGGTTCTGCGACTTGTTTGCATGCATCAATGAGGCGGCGTAGCCGGCCTTTGTCAGGGCGTCCCTGAGTCGGTCGGCCCTGTGCTTCGTCCGTGTGAAGATGAGAATGGAGTTGTGATCCATCTTCTTGAGCAGCGCTATAAGAAGGGCGGTCTTCTGCATTTTCGGGACAGGATAGAAGCAGTGGTCTATGGTTTCCGCAGGCGCTTCGACGTCTATGCTTATGCGTTCCGGACTATGCATATGGTGCTTTATGAGTTCCATGAGGTCCGGAGCGAATGTGGCCGAGAAAAGGAGCGTCTGGCGTTTTGGCGGCAAGCCCGAAATGATGCGTTTTATATACGGCAGGAATCCCATGTCAAGCATGCGGTCAGCCTCGTCGATCACCAGGATCTCCACGGTCTTCAGGTTGACATAGCCTCTGCCCATATGGTCGAGCATGCGTCCGGGACAGCATACGATTATGTCCGTTCCGTCGGTAAGTGCCCGTTTCTGATCATTCATTCCGACTCCTCCGTAGACTACGGCCGAGCGGATGTTGGTGTTCTTGGCAAGTACCTTGACTACTTCGCGGATCTGTTCCGCGAGTTCGCGCGTCGGTGTGACTATCAGGGCCCGCGGTGAACGCATGTGCGAGCGGTTCTGGAGGAGATGGTTGAGCATCGGCAGTACGAATGCAGCAGTCTTGCCCGTGCCGGTGGCCGCGGTGCCGATGATGTCCGATCCCTTCATGCATATGGGGATCGCCTGCCGCTGTATGGCGGTGGGTATTTTAAAGTTGGCATGTTCTGTTGCCTGATAAAGCCTGGGATCAAGATTGAATTGTTTGAAATGCATGTTTCCTTCTATAAGTTTTATGTCTTGAGAGTATATAAAATCCGAAATTCGAAGTGCGAAATACGAAACAATCTCGAAACGATGAAAATTATAATTCTCAAAACAATGTTTTAATTATTTGATATTTTATTAATTTCCAATTTGTTTCGGATTTCGATATTCGGATTTTGAGTTTGGTTTGCGGGCGAAGCCCATCTTAGTAGCCGTGTTCTCTGATTGTGACTCGTATTAAACCCTTAATATACAGCGGTTTTCTCAAGTTGCCAGTATGGATTCATGTTTGAAGTGCAGCGCATGTGTTAATTTTCTAAAAGAAAAGACTTCGTTAGGTGTCTTGAAATACAAAAGTTTTCTTGTAATCCTTCCGAAACTGGCTGGAAAATACAATGTCAAGCATCAGTCATTCTCCAAGGATTCTAGTACCTTTTTAACTGAGTGGAATCTTTTATGCTTCTTCTTTGAATCAAGTTCTGCAACAGCAGCCAGTGTCTTTTCATTTGGTATCTGCAGCTTGAAGGGAATCCCCCTGCTTAAAACAGACTGATGATAGAAAAGCCTTATGGCTTCTGCTGGAAGTATTCCCAACGCCTTAAAAATATGTTCTGCTTGATTCTTCAAATCAGGTTCAATCCTTGCTCTTACAGTTGCCGATCTCATATTTGCCTCCATCTGTTGTTTAAATGTAGCACAGACGTGCTGCATTTCAAGAATTGAACATCGTATGCTGTTCGTTATTTATTGTTCTGTGTGTTCTGTGGTTGAGCTTACTTCTTCTCGCCGATCGAATACAGTGCGGCCCAGGCGTCTTTGAGTTCTTCCTCGTCCAGGGGCTTGAATGCGGCCGCCGACTGGAGGCTTTCGGAGATGTCCTCGGGAATATCGTGGATGAACTCGGATGGCCGCTGTATCGTCGTCTTGCCGTAGCGCATCCTGCTGCGGGTATGGACGAGATGCACGTTCTTCCTCGCACGGGTAAGCGCCACGTAGAAAAGCCTGCGTTCCTCCTCGCAGGTACCCTCCTGCATGGCTCGCTCATGAGGGAAGATGTTATGCTCCATCCCAGGTATGAACACATATGAGAACTCGAGCCCTTTCGCCGCATGCACGGTCATCAGCGTCACGGAGTTCTTTTTCTTCTCCTCGTCCTCGTCGACCTTGTCGCTGTCGTCGTAGAGGGCATAGGTTTCAAGGAACTCCAGAAGCATGGGAGGCGAGCTCGCGCCCCTTTCATAGGATGCGATGGCATTGACAAGCTCGTATATGTTGTCCCTGCGCCTTTCCGCCTCCTCCCTGTCCTTGTAGAGCTTCAGGATTCCCTCGATGAAATTGAGATCCTTCAAATAGGCCATCGTCTTGTCGGATAGGTTTCCAGGCTCGGAAAACTGCTCTCGCCATTTCTTCAAGGTGGCGTACATGTTCCTGGCGCCTGAACCGGCCTTGCCGGTCAGATCCTTCAGGAATTCGTCGTGTCCGATAAGTTCGGCATATGGCGTGAAGGTTATGTGCTGCAGTTTCTTGAGGCTGTCGATCGCCTTGTCGCCGATGCCGCGCGGAGGGACGCTCAATATCCTGAGGAAACTCTGGTCGTCCTTCGGGTTCACTGCAAGCTTGAGATATGCGATGGCGTCGCGGATCTCGCGCCTTTCATAGAAGGACTTGGAGCCTACAAGCCTGTATGGGATCTGCGCATCCCTGAGCGAATTCTCGAACAGGCGCGACTGATGGTTAGAACGGTAAAGGACCGCGAAATCGCTGTACTGGGTTCCGGGATCCCCGGCAATTGTGTCGAATATGGCCTCGGCCACATATCTGGCCTCTTCCTCGTCGCTTTCGGCCCTGATTATTTTAATCTTTTCTCCCTGTCCGCATTTCGACCACAGTTCTTTTGCGCAGCGCTCCGCGTTCCTGGATATCACGCAGTTCGCGGCCTTGAGGATGTTGTTGGTGCACCGGTAGTTCTGTTCGAGCTTGATCTCCTTGGATTTTGGAAAATGGCTCGCGAAGTCCAGAATGTTCTTCATGTCCGCGCCACGCCAGCCGTAGATGCTCTGGTCGTCATCGCCAACGGCGCATATGTTCCTGTTCTTCCCAGCAAGCAGCTTGATCAGCTGGAACTGCAGGAAGTTGGTGTCCTGGTATTCGTCGACAAGAAGATGGGTGTATTGCTCGTTGTACCTCTCGAGTATGTCTGGATGGTCCTGCCAGAGGCGGACAGTCAAAAGGAGGAGATCGTCGAAATCCAGCATGTTCTGGTTATACAGGATCTGCATATATCTCTCATAGACCTGGCCGACCTTTATTTCTATCTCGCTCTCAGCGGCGCGGCTGACATCCTGCGGCGTCATCATCTTGCCTTTCGCACGGCTGATGAACGATATGCAGACCTCGGGGCCTATCTCGGTCTTGTCAAAACCCGCTTCCACGATGGCCTGCTTCATGACGCCGGCCTGGTCGGAATCGTCGGCGATCGTGAAGTTGGTGCCGAACCCCAGCGCCTTTATGTCCTTCCTCAGCACCCTGCAGCAGAACGAATGGAATGTTCCAAGGAAGACTTTCCTGGAGTCCCCGCGTTCCACGAGTTTGTCGAGACGTTCGCGCATTTCCTGCGCGGCCTTGTTCGTGAACGTCATGCCCGCGATGTTCTGGGGCTTGATCCCGTGCAGGATCATGTTCGCTATGCGGAAGGTGATGACGCGCGTCTTGCCGGTGCCGGCACCCGCGAATACGAGGACGGGCCCGTCAATTATTGCGACAGCCTTCGCCTGTTCCGGATTGAGCTGCTTCAGGAGATCTTTTGAGATGTCGGACATTCTTATATTTTGAACATCGAATACTCAATCCGCCACGGCGGAAACTTCCAACTTCGAATCTAATTAATTCTCAAATTCAATGTTTAAAGTTGGATGTTGAATGTTCGATGTTCATTTGTTTGCTTTTAAACGGTTTTTACTGCAAAATCGAATCCCTTGTCGGACTCAATCACCGCCGCCGCCGTCACCGGGTTCTCAAGCTTGGCGAAAATACCCTTGCTGATCACATATTCGCATGCGGTCTCGGCGGTTTCGGCATTGAATTTCTCGTCGCCATAGTGGCTGCACGGATACGTGTGCTCATATGTTGCGACATAATATGCCTTTCCCGGTTCAAGTGCGAATTCCGCAACATGGATAGAACCTTTTTTCACGATCGCCAGCCATCCGAGATTGGAACCCTTCTCGACAACGGCCGAGATCCGGGGAGTGTTGTAGCTGTCCTTCTCGTAGTCCAGCGCGAGCATGCTGAGCGCAAGCGCATCGCGCGCCGACATCCCGGAAAGGATCTTTTCCGTGATCGGATCCGTGTGCGAACCGTTTGTGGCGACCGCGAAATTCCCCGCGATCCTGACGCAGTTGTAGGCGATATAGGGATTCTTGTTCAAATCGTCCTCAAACCCCTTGCGCGGCATGATGGAGACGCTTTCACCCTTCAGCCTCGCCTCGCGGTTCGGGAACGAACGCGAAGACACCCGGTACATCGCGGTGGATTTTCCACCCGGCGTCTTGCCTATGGCAACTATTCTTCCTACGTACATATTGACCTCGTTTTTTGTTATAAATAATCAGACTTCAAATTTTACTGGCGCAAATCCATTTTGCAAGCTAGATTTATGTTTGTATTTTGAAACTTGCAACAGTTAACCCGATTGTATAGTAAATTGTATTTACCGTGTTCTAGGTAGGGACGCCTCTCCGAGGCGTCCGCGGCGGTCTCGGAGAGACTCGCCCTACCTTATAATTCAGATTCTCAGTTGCATCGATACAATAAATATAAAGGAAAGAATATGGATAAGATAATCATAAAAGCCAAGGAAGTTTTCGATATCGAAATCGAAGGCCTCAAAAGCGTCCGCGACCGTCTCGACGGGGAATTCATCGAACTCGTCAATACCTGCATCAAGGTGCTTGACGGAGGCGGAAAGATCGTCCTCAGCGGCGTCGGCAAGAGCGGGCATGTCGGGCATAAGATCGCTGCGACCCTCGCAAGCACAGGCTCCCCTGCAGTCTTCATGCATCCTGTAGAGGCCATGCACGGGGATCTCGGAATCCTCCAGAAGAACGACATCCTGATCGCGTTGAGCTACAGCGGCGAAACCGAGGAGCTGCTCTCGATCCTGCCTTCCGCTAAAAGGTTCGATGTTCCGATTGCGTCAATAACCGGAGATCCTGATTCAAAGCTGGCGCAGTGGAGCGACATCGTGATCGCGATGACAGTCCCCCAGGAGGCATGCCCGTTCAATCTCGCACCGACCACCACCACCACCGCTCTTATCGCCCTGGGAGATGCGCTTGCCATGACCCTCATGCACGTCAGGAAGTTCAAGAAGGAAGACTACGGACGCCTGCATCCCGGCGGCGCCATCGGCAAGGCCGTGACCCTCAGAGTCAGCGACATCATGCGCACAGGCGACCGGCTCGTGCTGGTCAAGCCTGATACAACCGTGAAGGACACCCTCCTCAAGATGACGAAGGCGAGATGCGGTTCTGCGATTGTCGTTGACAAGGCGGGAAAGCTCCTTGGAATCTTCACCGACGGCGATTTCAGAAGGCATGTCGAGGATGATCTGAAGGTCCTCAACAAGCTGGTGTCGGAGGTGATGACAAAGAACCCCATGTCCGTCAAGTCTACCGATCTCGCAGTAGAGGTGCTTAAGATAGTGGAGAAAAAACTCATTGACGACATCATAGCCGTAGACCCCAGGGGGAAAGTTGTCGGCATAGTCGACATCCAGGACTTGCCGGGGCTGAAATTGATGTAAAGTAACTCGGGCTTTCCTGCCCGAGGTTTGTGATTTGTAACTCGTAGCTTGAATTTTGGAATTAGTATTTTCATGTTCACGGTTTTTTGGAACTTGATGTAACGCCACCAGCTTGGTGGCATGATATTTATTGAAAGCAGGAGAGAAGAAGAAAGATGCCGGCAAGTTGCCGGCGATCCGTAAATGCAAATTCCTATACGATGAAATTATTAATCAGGAGAACATATACAATGACTGTAATCCAGCACGTGGCATTCAACTGCAGGGATTTGAAGAAGACGGAGGCTTTCTACACGAAGCATTTCGGATTCAGGAGAGCCAGGGTTTTCAATGCCGGAAATCAGGACGAGTTTGTACTTCTGAGGCTGGACAAGTTCTGTATTGAACTTTTCCCCACTAAGAACACCCGGGATCTCCAGCAGTCGGCGCAGCCCCTGGGTTTCCAGCATATGGCTTTTGAAGTCTGCAATATTGAAGAAGCCATATTGAAATTGAATGCCGACGGAGTTAAGACCGAAAACATCATCGACTGTTCAGCGATTATAAAAGGGATGAGGATATGCTTCTTCCATGATCCCGACGGCAACCGCATTGAGCTGATGGAAGGCTACAAGGATCAGGTTTGATGCCTGGATTGGAACTTCATAGCCACTGTATAGATGTTTTAATGTTTCTTTTAGGTTTCTTATCTTGGATGTAGTGTTCGCCGTCTCGGCGAATAATTAAGAGCCTTGCCTGAGACAGGCAACTCTACATCAGGAAGGAATATTTCAGAGATTAGCTTTATTAAAGGTCAGAGTAAGTTTTATCATCTAGGGCATTTTTTTATGAAAGAAAAGAAAGATCCGATGGAGCAGATAAAGGGCGAGCTTGGCCGCTCTGTCGCTCCTGCAATGGGGAGTTCCATGGTAAGGATCGCCTGGATAATTGCGGTATTCGCAAGCATACAGTTCCTGATATTCATGTTTGTCTTCTACAAGATTTTCTCCAAGCCGTTCGATACCGCCGGGAAGATGTTCGACACGAAAATGGATGTCACCCAGACTTTCATAGGGTACACCGAACAGCAGAAGAAGGTCCAGCATCTGCTGCTCGTCAAGATCACCAGGAATGAGACCAACAGGAAGGAATATAGTTTTTCGAGTCCATGGATCATGAACGGCAAGACCCTGAGCAGCGCGAAGATGGAGGTAAGGGCTCCGGTCACATACAATTATTATGTCGACATGAAAGGGCCATGGAAGATAGTCTGTGAAAATGAAACCCTCACGATAACTGCACCGAAACTGCAGGTCGAGGAGCCTGCAACTGATCTGAGCCGCATGGAGACTCGAATTGACAGCGGCAAGCTGATTTTCGATGAACAGGCCAAGCTCGAGGAACTGAGGAGGCAGTTCTATACCGACATGAAGAGAAAGGCGCTTACGCCCGAATATGTCGATCTTGTCCGCGAGGACGCCAGGCGCAGCCTTGCGGATTTCGCAAACGGCTGGATAGTCGCCGACATCCTGAGGAAATACCCCGTCAAATACATCTCCGTGAAGTTCGAGGACGAAGAGAAGTTCCCCATGCTGAAGTATTCCGTGAGCAAGTACTAGGGAATATAAATTTTTCAGTTTGAAAAATTTATCAGAACTCCACAATCGCCCTGTAGAGGTCTTCCTGGGTCCATGATCTCATGGTCTCTACATCCACCGATTTTGCAACGTTGAACTCGCCGCTCATAGTTCTTCTGAGAGAGAACAGCACGGCGCCGCAGCCGAGGTTCGTCCCGATATCGTAGCAGATTGTCCTGACATAAGTCCCCTTGGTGCATTTCATGACGAAGTCGGTGTATGGCAGGTAGACCTTTTTGACGTCCATGCTGAGGATGGTTATCTTTTTCGCCTCCCTCTCTATTTCCTTGCCCTCGCGCGCCAGTTCGTAGAGGCGCTTGCCGTCGACCTTCCTGGCTGATACCATCGGCGGAATCTGATCCATCTCGCCTGCGAACTTCGCAAATTCATTCCGCACCATTTCCTCGGTCAGGAACGAGCAGTCCTTTTCGGAAGTGATGGTGCCGTCCATGTCCTGCGAATCAGTCTCCTTGCCGAAAAGAATCGTAGCTTCATAGGTCTTGTCGGAACCGCTGAGCTGCTGGCTCATCTTCGTGGCGTGTCCGAGCACGATCACGAGCAGTCCGGTTGCCGCGGGATCAAGGGTGCCGCAGTGGCCGACCTTCTTCACGTTGAATTTTCCGCGTATGAAGTTGACGACGTCGTGGCTTGTCCAGTCCTTCGGCTTGTCGACGAGGACGATACCGCTGTGTGGAAATGGTTCAGTTTTATTTTTCATGGGCGCTAATATAGAGCAGGTATGATTTTTTGCCATGCAGAAAATCATTTCCTCTCGATTGCGACAAACCGCTTGGTTTTCCCGTCGGAGACGAAAAGAAGAAGCATCTCCCTGTTCAGCGCCATCGCCTTGTGCACATCGTCAAGAGTTTTCACCTTCAGCTTGTTTATTGCCAGGACTTTGCTGCCATCGCCGAGTCCTGCTGCTGCGGCAGGCCCGTCTGCATCCACATTTGAAATCTCGATGCCGTCCTTTGTCTCAGTGAACTCGAGTCCGAAATCCTTCGAGCCTGACGCTGTTTCCTTATCCTTTGCTCCGTCGGCGGAGACCCTCTTGTCGTCCTGTTTTTCGGCAATGACAGTGATGTCCTGTTTTTTCCCGTCGCGGATGACTGTGAACAAGATCTTGTCGCCTGGCTTATGCTTGAGGACTGCGAACTGGACATCCTTTGGCCCGTTTACAGGCTGGTTGTCTATTGCAACTATGATGTCTCCGGGTTCGATGCCGGCCTTGTCGGCAGGATTGCCGACGTTGACTTCGCGTACCATGATCCCGGTTTCAGTTTTCGCCTGTTTCTTCATTTCAGGGCTCAGCGGTTCCATGGCTATGCCCACCCACGGGCGTACTACTTTTCCGCCTTTCATGAGCTGTTCCATCACGTCCTTGACCATGTTGCTGGGAATTGCGAATCCGAGCCCGATGTTCCCTTGCGAGTACCCATTTCCGGTCACGATGAAATCATTTACCCCTATGACTTCGCCGTCGAGGTTCAACAGGGGGCCGCCGCTGTTGCCCATGTTTATTGCCGCGTCGGTCTGGATGTAGTTCTCGTAGGCGTTGATGCCGACTGACCGGCCTTTCTGGCTGACAATGCCGACGGTCATGCTGTAGTCCAGGTTGTAGGGCGCCCCGATGGCGATGCTCCAATGGCCGACCTTAACCTTGTCGGAATCGGCGAATGCGAGGGCTGGAAGCTTGGCGCCGGCGTTGATTTTCAGGAGGGTGATGTCGGTTTTCTCGTCCGCACCGATTATTTCAGCCTTGAATTCACGTCCGTCGTGGAGTTTCACGGAGACTTCGTCGTTGCCTCCTGCCACATGGCAGTTTGTTATTATGTATCCGTTCTCATTCGCGATGAAGCCGGATCCCATGCCTTCTATTTTAGGAGGTTCCGGATTCCTCCTGCCCCTGAATTTTTTCATGAATGGATTATCCATTCCAAACTGGGAGGATTCGTCCTCGGACATTTCTTTTTTGACTTTTATCACCACGACGGAGCTGCAGGCTTTTTCATAAACACCTGTGAATGCATCCTGCAGTTTCTTCGCCTCTTCGGATCCGCCTGCGATGGCAATGCCGGAAGAAATGAATATGAAAAGCATGAATGGAATAAAAATCCTAGTTTTCATGGGGAATCCTCCAAATCCTGTTATTTTCCGGTTTAGACAGGCTTTTTGCGGCTTTGTTCCAATTTATTGGTTCTGCGCCGGGGATTTATGTAGAAAAATCAGATTATGATTGTAAATTACGCCTCTTGAGAAATTTAACCACACGCAAGAAGGCTGATGAACTCTAGGATTTCAACACTGTTTATTGTTCTGGCGCTCTCGGTATACGGGCAGATATTGCCTGCCAAGGATGCTGAATCGCGTGCTTCGTACGAGCAGGGCGTGACAAAGGAGAAGGCGGGCGACTACAAAGGCGCCGCCGAGGAGTTTCTCGCCGCCGAACACTGGGCGGACGACCCGGTGCTCAAGGTGAATGCCATCAAGAGGGCCGCTGACTGCTATGACAAGGCCGATCTGATGTTCAAGGAGTTCGAGTGCCTTGAAAGCCTTCTGAACGCCTTCCCTTCAAGCATTGATTATCCTGGAACCGTCCAGAGGGAATATGAAATAGCCACCAAGTTCTATCAGGGCAGGAGGGATCCGGCGCTGTCATGGATGCCCTGGATAAAGGACAAGGACAGGTCGATGGAGGCGATGGAGGCCGTCCTCAAGCACGCCCCTTTTGCGAAGTTCGCACCTGAAATGAGGCTCAGGCTGGGGAAGATCTACATCGAGGAGAACAAGATCGAACAGGCCCTGAAGACTTTCAGGGACATCATAAAGATGTATCCGCGCAGCGATGAGGCGAAATACGCGGAATTCGAGCTTGCGAACATACTTATACAGAAGGCGCGGAGAGGGGACGGGGACGGCACGTATGTCCGCCAGGCGCAGGACACCCTTCGGAAGATCATAGAGAAATACCCAAAGGATCCTGAAGTCGGATGGGCGAAGGAGACCCTCGGTGAGGCCGACAGCATAGCCGCAAAAAGGCTCTATGGGCTGGCCGCGTTCTATCACAGGCGCGACAGGGATGACTCCGCCCAGCGATATCTCAACGACATTATAACCACTTATCCTGAGAACAAGGTTTCCGACGATGCCGAGGAAATGCTTGAGAAGCTGAACCAGGAATACAAGCCTTCCGGAGCTGAACGGAAGGGGAACTACGTAGTCGAGTACAAGGTCGGGAAGATGCCTTTGGAGGATGACAATATCCTCATTGTTCCGGAAAACAGCAACGGCAAATGGATGCTTCCGATAGAGGATCTTGGCCTCGGGAAAAGGGATGACAGGCCGTCCGACAAGAAAGCCGAGGAATTGCTCGGGAAGCTGAAGCCGTACGACAAGCGGGACGAAGATGCAAGGAAAGATGAAAAGGAAAAATAAGCATATGAAATCATTTAGACTCGGGATATTTGTTTTAACTGCTGCGGTTGTCTGCCTGCTTTCCCAGGGATGCGGCTACCAGGTGGGCTCCATCATGCATCCGCAGGTGAAGACTATAGCGATAGCTACAATAAAAAATGACACGATAGAAGCCATGGCCACCCAGTACATGAGGCAGGCGCTGGCTGAACAGTTCGACATAGACCATTCGCTCAAGGTGAAGTCCCTTGAGGAGGCCGACTGCATAATTTACGGCAGGATTGTCGAAGTCAAGACGACGTCAATCGGCTTTGATTCGTCGAACAACGAGCAGTCATACATGCCGGCTGAATTCGCATTGAGGATAACTTTTGAATTTGTCGTGATAGTTCCAGGCCGTGAAAAGCCCCTTATAAATGCCCGCGAGGTTGAGGGGGTGGCTACCTACCAGGTGGCCGCTGACAACGACATAGCCAGACGACGGGGTGTACAGCAGGCATGCCGCATGGCCGCTCAGAGGGCAGTAGTCTATACTGTCGAAGCTTGGTAACATAAGGCTGAAATCATGATGCGAATAGGTCAGGGTTTTGATGTTCACAGGTTTGCCAGCAATAGGCCCTGTATCATTGGAGGAGTCAAAATACCCTATGAGAAAGGTCTTCTCGGGCACAGTGACGCAGATGTGCTTGTGCATGCGATAATGGATTCAGTGCTTGGAGCGCATTCCCTCGGCGATATCGGAACATGGTTTCCTGATACCGATCCGGCATATGGGAATGCCGACAGCATCAAACTTCTCTCAAGAATTCTTTCTGACGTGAAACTCAAGGGCTGGAAGCTTGTCAATCTCGATTCAACCGTCATTGCCGAGAAGCCCAGGATAGCCGGGCATGTCCCTGAAATGAGGAGGAATCTCGCCAGGGCTTTTTCCGTTGAGGAAAATTGCATATCAGTGAAGGCGACCACGACCGAACGCATGGGTTTCTGCGGCAGGGGCGAAGGGATCGCCGCGATGGCGGTCGCGCTGTTCGAGAAGAAGTAGGACAGGCTTTCCAGCCTGTTTGTAATTTAATATAAAAAACGGAGTTTTTTATGTCATCATATCTTGCGATTGATCTTGGGGCGTCAAGCGGACGGGGAATAGTCGGGAAGTTTGAAGACAGGAAGCTCGGGCTATCCGAAATCCACAGGTTCCCGAACGGGCCGGTTGAAAAGGACGGGGCCCTTTTCTGGGATATTGAAGGGCTTCTCAGGGAAATCAAGACTGCGTTGAAAAAGGCGGTGTCGGCCGGACACGGGATAAACGGCATCGCCATAGACACCTGGGGCGTCGACTATGCGATGCTGGGCAAGGACGGGAAGTTCGTGAGGGATCCATATCATTACCGCGATTCAAGGACGAACGATGCCCCCGAAAAGCTGTTCAAGATAGTTCCGTTCGATAAAATATATGAGAGCACCGGCATCCAGTTCATGCAGCTGAACACGATATTCCAGCTTTTCGCGCACAAGAATCAGCATCCTGAAGATCTCAGGGATTCAACGTTCCTCATGATACCGGACGTGCTTTCCTACATGCTCTGCGGACAAGTGGAGTGTGAATATACCGATGCAAGCACGACCCAGCTCCTGGATGCAAGAACCGGCGGCTGGGATTTTGAGCTTATCGAGAAACTCGGCATTCCGAGATCCATATTTCCGAAAATAGTTCCGCCCTGTACAAAGGCGGGAATCCTCAAGGAGGAGCTGCAGAAGGAACTCGGATGCGGGCCTGTCCCGGTATTCCACGTCGGAAGCCATGACACAGCCTCCGCAGTAGCTTCCGTGCCGGTCGGGTTTGCAAAAAACTGGGCTTACATAAGCTGTGGCACCTGGGCGCTTCTCGGTGTTGAAAACGACAAACCGGTCATCACTGAAAAAGCCCGCAAGGCGGGCTACACTAACGAGGGCGGGCTCGACCGCAAGATCCGTTTCCTGACAAATATCATGGGGCTCTGGCTCCTGCAGGAATGTTCCAGGAACTGGAAGGAACAGGGAAAGAACTACTCGTATTCCGACATGGTGAAGATGGCTGAGAAGGCCGAACCTATGAAATTCATCGTCAATCCGAACAACCAGAGATTCCTTGCCCCCTGCGACATGCCTGCCAAGATCAAGGAATACTGCAGGGAGACAGGACAGGGGGAGCTCAAGGATGATGCGGCTGTTGTCCGATGCGTGCTGGATTCACTCGCCCTCTGTTTCAAGGTGAAGACGCACGAGCTCGAAGAGATAACTGGGGTCAAATATGAATGCCTGCATATAGTCGGCGGCGGATGCCAGAACAAGCTGCTGATGCAGCTTTCCGCCGACGCCCTGGATATTCCGGTGGTTGCGGGACCGGTCGAAGCCACCGCCATTGGAAACCTCATGGCCCAGGCGATTGCCGACAAAAAACTTGGCTCCCTGTCCGACGGCAGGGACATAGTTAAGGCTTCATTCCCGGTAGAAACATATAAGCCACAGGAAAAACAGACGGAGCTTTTTGAAAAGTCTCTGGATAAATACAGGAAACTTCCATGAAAATAACATTTGTACGCCACGCTGAAATCGCCGGAGATCCTTTCATATGCCCCGAAAGACCGGTCAAGGGGAGCCTTTCGGAGAAGGGAGTGAAGCAGGCGAAACTGCTCGCGAAAACACTGAAGGGCGAGAAATTCGATCTGGCCATCTCCTCCTCGTACGGACGCGCCCTGCAGACTGCGGAGATCGTCCTCAATGGAAGGAAAACGCCGATAAGGATCTGTGATTTCATGAAGGAATGGATGCCAGACCGGCATCTCGAAAAACTGCCGAAGACGGAGTTCGAAGCCATACAGAAACTGGCTTCAGGCTTTCATGCCGAGGAGACCTGGAAGACCGATCTTGGAGAAGGATGCTTCGACATGTATGCCAGGATATGCCCGGCGTTCCTGAAGGAGCTCGACAAGATAGGCATCCACGCCAGACTGGGCGGATATGTCGTCGACAAGAAGGCCAAGGATCTCTCAATTGCGGTATTCGCACATGGAGGCTCCCTCAATGTCCTGCTGTCATTCATCCTCGAGCTGCGGCCGTTCCCAATAGGAAGGTTCGCATTTGAACAGACAGGCTACGCCACAGTGAAATTCCAGGAATGCAAAGGGATATCCTATCCAACGCTTTGCTTCCCCGCTCCGAAGTAGGACAGGCTTTCAGCCTGTTTGTAGGAATTGGCATACTGGCAACCAGGAAATGCCTGGAAGAAAAAAAGAAGGTTGACGCTGGTAACCCGTAGTTGCCTTATCTCCAAGAACAGGTTGCCACAAGACAGGGAAGCATAATCCATCTTTTTGATACGCCGCAGAGTTTTTTTCTAAATGGATTGCTTGATAATTTCTCCTCAAGCAACTACTTTCAATTGTTTATGAAAATTAAATGTCAGGCAAAATATTCCGAATTTTTTAAGGTATTTACATGCACAGAAGCAAATTTCATCTATTAGGCCGACCTGCAAGACAAAAAACGGCGCATGGAAGGATGATGAGCACTTCCTGGAATGAATATGGCAGTGTGAAAAATAAGCCGAAATTTATTTCCCTTTTTAGTGGTGCAATGGGGCTTGATTTAGGGTTGGAATCCGCAGGATTCGAGTGTGTTGGCTGTTTGGAGTTGGACAAGAGAGCAGCAGCAACAATTCGACGAAATCGTCCGGAAATTCCGCTTGTTGAGGATGATATTCGTAACTGGAACAAAGGAGATCTTCTGTTAGAGAAGTTTAATTTACGTAAAGATCAAGTGGCTCTGATAGTTGGGGGACCTCCATGCCCTTCGTTCAGTACAGCTGGAAAGAGGCAAGCATTTAACGATCCGCGTGGACAAGTAATGTTTGACTTTCTGAAACTGGTTAATGAGATACGTCCACCTTTTTTTGTTATGGAAAATGTCAGAGGTATTCTTTCCGCGGCAGTTGATCATATACCTCTGGCGAAACGTGAAAAAAAAGTTGACTACGATGGAAGGGGGTCGGTGCTTTCCCTTCTAAATGAGAAGTTCAAGCAGATGGAATATGTTGTTACTGCCCAACTGGTAAATGCTGCCAATTATGGTACTCCTCAAAAGAGAGAACGGGTAGTTTTTATTGGCAGTCGAGATGGACTCCAAGTTCCAATGCCGCCAGGAGCTTACGGGCCAGATGAAAACTTTTTTCAGCATCGCTGGCGGACGTTGGGAGATGCGCTTTCCGGATTACACGATGAGAAGCCGGAATATATCCCATTCTCAAAGAAAAGAGCTATGTATCTTTCACTGCTTAAAGATGGAGAAAATTGGCGTTCCCTGCCTCAGGAAATGCAGAAAGAGGCGCTAGGAGGCGCGTATGATTCAACTGGGGGAAGGGTTGGATTCTTTCGTCGACTGTCTTTATCACAGCCTAGTCCAACTGTTCCTACCAGTCCGATTCAAAAGAGCACATGCCTTTGCCATCCGACTGAACTACGCCCCTTATCCTTAAAGGAGTATGCCCGTATCCAGCAGTTTCCAGACGATTGGATTTTTGAAGGCAATATTGTTGATAAATACCGTCAGATTGGAAATGCTGTTCCAGTAGGTCTTGGTTATGTGATTGGAACAACTATCCTGAACTTTTTAAACAATTGGGAGAAAGCCATATGAATAAGCCGGCTCTTGAACGGCTCGTATGCAGGTGTCTTGATGATTTCTATAGTAGGAGAATCAATAAGCTGAGCGGATTAAAGCTTAAGGACACGCTGAAGAGGAAAAATCCCTATCTGTTTCGTGCCGTAGGCACCCAAACTGCTGCAGAGATAGTTGGGCAGTTGTTGACGGCCTATATGTCATCCTCTGATGAAGGTATATTTGGAGATGCGTTTTTTGAACCTCTCGCAAAAGCTGTTTCAGGAGGAGTTGTTGCGCCATCCGAGGGAGTTGATGTTGCTGTTGATACGAAAGATGCTTATACTGCAATTGCTGTTAAGTCTGGCCCCTCTGTATTTAATGCACAAAGCAGAAAACGTCAGAATCAAGATTTTCAAGCTTTGCAAAAACGAATGCTTAAACTGCAAAAACATTTCGAAGCATTAGTCGGATATTGTTATGGCAACAAGAAAACTAAGGCAGACAACTGTAAATGGGTTTTTCGTGAACTAGCTGGCCAGAGTTTTTGGATGAGAATTACTGGCGACGAAGATTTCTACATGAAAATTATAGATGCCATGAGAGAGAGGCCAGAGGCCCATCGCAAGCAGTTTAATGAAGAGTGGGGAAAAGCTGTTAATCGGTTCACCGGGGAGTTTATCAGAGATTATTGTAATAAGGATGGTTCCATTAACTGGCACACTTTAGTCAGGCTTAATAGCGGAATACGGTAAGATATTACCGTTTCGTTCTTTTCTTGGCCCTCAGCGCGGCAAGTCTTACCGCGGCAAACAGGCTTCCTGTGTTTGCGATCCCCTCCCACGCGATGTCGAACGCAGTTCCATGGTCGGGGCTTGTCCGGATTATCGGCAGACCCAGGGTGGAATTGACGCCCTTGTCAAAGGCCAGCATTTTAAAGGGGATGTGCCCCTGGTCATGATACATCGAGATAATTCCATCGTAATTATTCCTGATTGTGTCGATGAACAGTATGTCAGGAGGGAAGGGGCCGTCAATCCTGATTCCTTTCCTCCGTAGCTTCAGCAAGGCTGGAATGATGGTTTTAATTTCTTCCTGCCCCATATAGCCGTCCTCTCCCGCGTGGGGATTCAATGCGGCGCATGCAAGGATAGGCTTTCTGATCCCTTCCTGCCGGATGGCTTCATTGATGAGTTCGGCTACTTCAATGATCCGTTTTGAAGTTATCACCTCGGACACTTTGTCGAGGGGGATATGGGTTGTAGCAAATACGACCCTGAGGTTTTCCGCGGACTGCATCATTGCGAAATTCGCAGTTCCGCACAGTTCGGCGATGAATTCGGTATGGCCGGTGAATGGAATACCCGACTTGTTTATTGATGCCTTGTTGACTGGCGCCGTGACAAGCGCGTCCATCTTGCCGGCAATGACATCCTTTGTTGCGCACAAGATGGCGTTCCAGGCTTCGATTCCGCACCGTGTATCGGTTTTTCCGGCAGGGACTTTTGAAAACTTCAGATCTCCGGTATCTGCAATTTTAATGAGAGCCGATTGTTTTGAAGATTCGATTTTCAAAGGAGGGCGGGTTTTCGTACCCGCCAAATCAGGCCTTGAAATGGCGGACAAGAAAGTCCGCCCTCCGTTGATTAATGCACCATTCGCGAATTTCGCAGAGGCCTTTGAGATGATGTCCGGACATCCGTAGACCGTGATGTCGGCGATTTTCCGGAGGGAGGGATCTGTGGCGGCGCGGACGGCCAGCTCCGGTCCGATTCCAGCCGGATCACCCATCGTCAAAGCAATTTTTGGGAGAATGTTCATAAAGCATGTTCCTTGAAGTAGGGACGGGCTTTAGCCTGTCCCATTCCTGAATTTTTAGAGGATCTCCGGATGGTACATGCTAAAGCACGTACCTACTTCCAAGACAACCCTTACGGACTTAATCCGTCCGAGGCGGATTGACTGCAGACGAAACTCAACAGATAAAAAAATACAATTTAAAGGATCCAGAATCCAAACATTGTAAACAGGCGTCCGCCTGTTTACCAGTTCATGATCTTCGCGACATTCGGGATATATGGCTTGACCAGCTGTTTTATTCCCTGGGCATACTCACGGATTTCCAGCTGCGCGTGGTCGCTGTCGCGGAGTTCCAGGAAATGGATGAGGTTGTTGAGATCGACGGTTCCCCAGAATGTCACCATCATGCTCTGCGGAAGCACCATGCGCGCCTGCTCGCGGCAGACGCCGCCTTCGAGGAGCTTGTTGAAGAGCTCCAGTGAATGCGTGTTCTGATCGAGCATCATCTTCCTGTATTCCCTGTCGTCGAACTTGTCATCGACTATGGAGGCCTGCCTGTTGGTCTCGGCCTGCCTGCGGAGTTTTTCAGGAGTATAGAATTCCAGGTCTATTTCGGTGTAGCGCCGGGAAATCTCGTTGTACGACCAAGTGCGGTGGCGGTGCCACTGGCTGCGGACGAAGAGGGGGCAGTGTATGCTGAATGTGAATACGATATGCTCCATCGTGCTGCTGTGCTTGTTCTCGAGGAGGTATTTCAGGAGGACTATGTCCTTGTCGTCCATGCTGTCCTTGAGCTTTCCGAATGAGACGCGTGCGGCGTTGACAATGGTTGTCTCGGTGCCCATCTTGTCGATAAGTCCGACCCAGCCCTGTCCATCAAGAACCTTGACATGATCCTTTGGAGGGATATTTATATGCTGCATGATGTTTTTCCCCATATTTGAGATATCGTTGGATTAAAGATAAAATTTTAACACCGATTGGTGCAATATTCAACCTTTTGAGGAGCGGGAGCAGGTGAAAATCCTTGATTTTATACTTAGTAATGCGAGAAAGCTGATTGTTGCAGTAATAGGATTCACGGTTCTTCTGATCGGTATCCTGATGATCGTCCTGCCTGGGCCGGCGATTGTTTTCATACCGCTCGGGATAGGCATACTGGCAATTGAGTTCATCTGGGCCAGGAAGCTGCTGCAGAAAATGAAGGACAATATTCCGTTCAAGAGGAAACCCCCCGGAAAGGACGATGGGGAAGGACAGCTTAAACCTTGAGGGAACCTCTAAAAATTCACATTTGGCGCGTTGCGGAAGATTTTTGATAGCGCAAGAAGAATTTCTGACAGAGGCGTATCCAAAGCGATACGCCGGCTGAAGAACATTCTTCCTTGAGCCAAAAAGATCCGCAACCCGGAGGGCAACAGATTCTTATGGATTCCGGCGTTGTCGGGAACTCAGTCACAGCCCGTTTCAGGGCTGCTCCTGAATTCCACTCCTAGCCGTAACTCCATAATCTACTGTTGCGCGCCATATGTCAATTTTTAGAGGTTCCCTTGAGTATTCCTAAATAAAATCTCCATCCTGCAGGATTGAAAATTGATGTTTCACATGTATTGTTAAAAAATTAACCTAAATTTTGCGTTTAAGGCGGCAAAATTTACCGGGAGGCCGATGTTTTCGAGGCAAAAGCCTCGAAAAACCGGGGTTAACCCCGAGACACGAAAGTGTGCTCGGCCTTGGCGGCATAATCCTATGCCACCAAGGTAGATATTGCTGAACTCAACAATCAAATGCAATATCTAGGTTAATAATAAAAATTCTTAATGATTTTGTGGGGGGTTGATGAAAAAGGGAAAAGCCAGGGGGATTTCGCGTCCGACCGCGGAAAGACTTTCCGAGTATCTTCTTATTCTGGAGCAGCATCTCTTCTGCGGAAAAGAAACAATATCCAGCAAGGAACTCGCCGACGTCTATGGAAATACTCCAAGCCAGGTGAGGCAGGATCTGTTCCAGCTCGAGAAGACCGGGAGGATCAGGCACGGCTACAATGTCAATACGCTTAAGACGGCCATACGCAACAAGCTCGGGCTTGAGAACACCACCAATCTGGCGATAATCGGATGCGGCAAGCTTGGCTCGGCGATCGCCGAACATGTGCCGTTCTCATCCTATGGCATGAATCTCGTAGCCCTCTTCGACAGCCACAAGTCCCTGATCGGAAAGAAAATCGGCGGAGTGGTGGTCGAGAATGTGGCGGACCTTGAAAAAAGTGTCAGGAAGATGAAGATTTCAATAGCGACCCTCTGTGTTCCCCCGTCAGCCGCACAGGAAGTCGTGGACAAGCTTGTTTCAGCAGGCGGAGTCAGGGGAATTTTAAATTATACGCAGAGGCGGTTGAAGGTTCCGGACAGCATCGTCGTCCGTGACAGGCAGATAGTCTGCTCTTTCATGCAGCTTGCGTTCTTCAGCAACCAGGGGATTTGAAAATGAGATTTGTAGAAAAAGACGAACTGTATCCGATTTTATTCGACCCAATCTATGTAGACGTGGTCTGGGGAGGAAGCCTTCTCAAGGAACATCTCAAGAGGCAGACTCCGGAAAAGGATTCTCCGATAGGCGAGTCCTGGGAGATCTCCGACAGGGATGGCGCTGTCAGCGTAGTTTCCAACGGCCCCATGAAAGGCATCAGCCTCAGGGATCTCATAGTCCATTACGAGAAGGCCCTTGTAGGAAACGCATTTGCAGGTGGGAGATTTCCGCTCCTCATCAAGCTCATCGACGCAGGAAAACGCCTTTCACTCCAGGTCCATCCGGATGAATACGCCTGCGCGAAGCTGAAAGAAAATGCCGAACCCAAGACGGAAATGTGGTACGTCATTGCCGCAAAGCAGGGCGCCAAGATTTTCGCCGGGCTCAAGTCGAACTGCACGCAGAGACGCTTCATCGACAGCATGAGCTCCACCGACATCGAGAACTGCCTCCAGACATTCAATTCAGTTCCCGGCGACGCTTTTTTCATAAGCGCAGGCAGAGTCCATGCCATCGGCGGTGGCAACCTGCTCCTCGAGATCCAGCAGAACAGCAATACCACCTACAGGATAAGCGACTGGGGACGCCTTGGAACAGACGGCAAGCCGCGCGAACTCCACGTCGACAAGGCCCTTGAATGCATAAATTTCACCGACAGGACGTCGCCCAGGATCGCCGGAGTCTCAAGCTTCTCCGATCACAACCGCAAATTCCCCATAATCAACAGATGCCCGTTCTTCCGCATCGACGATCTGCGTCTTGTGGAGAGATGGCCTGACAGCACTGATGGCAACAGCTTCCATCTCATCACCGCAGTCAACCAGCCTGTCACGATCAGCAGATACGACCTGTCTGTGACCGTTGAAATGGGTTCCACCTGCATGATCCCTGCATCGTTCGGCGACTACAGCATCATCGTCCCCGAGGGCAAGGAAACGACGGTGATAAGGACGACGCTGTAGACTGAACACCGAACATTGAACTTCGAACGTCCAACATCGAATTTGAAGAAAAAGAGAGCAGGATGTAGATGACATCTCGGGGAATTAGTTGGAGTTCACAGCTTCAGCGTGCGCCTTAAGTTTTTGGAAACTTAAGATCAAAGAACGCGCAAACATGCGCTACTACAAACAATACCCCACATTTGCGATATACTCCAAGTCCTTTTTTGTCGGCGGAAGTACGGCGCGACAGGATACGAACAGGATTCAAAATCAAATGCAATTTGTTTGTAGTTAATGCCGCAAGGCATGTTCTTTCCAGGAAATTACTTTCCGGCTTCAGCTGGCTTGGCTTTTTCCTCGGCACCCTGGGCCGCAGGTTTCGCCTTTTCTTCCGGCTTCTTTGGCATCACGATCTGGAGATGGAGCTCGCGGAGCTGTTTCATTTCAACTTCCGACGGGGCGTTCATCATGAGATCCTGCGCCTGCTGGTTGAACGGGAACGCGATCACTTCGCGGATGTTCGGTTCGTCTGCAAGCAGCATGACTATCCTGTCGACTCCGGGGGCGATACCACCGTGCGGCGGTGCGCCGAGACGGAATGCATTGATCATCCCGCCGAACCTCGAATCAACGGCTTCCTTGGTGTAGCCTGCGATCTCGAACGCCTTGTACATGACTTCAGGACGATGGTTCCTGATCGCACCGCTCGAGAGTTCGACTCCGTTGCAGACGATGTCATACTGGTAGGCTAGAATATCGAGGGGATTCTTGTTGAGCAGATCGTCCATTCCTCCCTGTGGCATCGAGAATGGATTGTGGCTGAATCCGACCTTGCCGGTCTCCTCGTCGAGTTCGAACATCGGGAAGTCGACTATCCAGCAGAACTTGAATACGTTCTTGTCGATCAGGTTCAGCCTGTTTGCAAGCTCGGTCCTGACAGCTCCGCCGATATCGCATGCGCCCTTTTCCTTGTCGGCGATGAAGAACATGGCGTCGCCATCCTTGATGTCCCAGGTCTTCTTGAGGGCGTCGAGCTCCTCGCGCTTCAGGAATTTCACGATCGGACTCTTCTCCTGTCCGTTTTCCCAGACGATGTATGCGAGGCCCTTGGCTCCGACGGACTGCGCGAAGAGGATCATGTCGTCATAGAACTTGCGCGGCTGTCCGGCGATTCCCCTGACAGCGATGGATCTTACGACGCCGCCGTTTTTCACAACTCCGGCGAACGCATTGAAACCGCTTGTCTTGAAGATTTCGGATACATCCTTGATTTCAAGTGGGTTTCTGAGGTCGGGTTTGTCTGTTCCGTACTTCAGCTTCGCCTCCTTGAAAGGAATTCTGATGTAGGGAGGCATTTCGATTGTCTTGGTGCTGAACTTGGTGAAGATGGTCTTGAAGAGATCTTCAATTACAAGAAACACGTCGTCCTGGGTTGCGAAACTCATTTCCATGTCGAGTTGGTAGAACTCGCCGGGCGAGCGGTCGGCTCTGGCATCTTCATCGCGGAAGCACGGGGCGACCTGGAAATACCTGTCGAATCCTGCGACCATGAGGAGCTGCTTGAACTGCTGCGGCGCCTGGGGCAGGGCGTAGAATTTACCGGGATGGATTCTGCTCGGAACAAGATAGTCCCTTGCACCTTCAGGGGAGCTGCTTGTCAGGATGGGAGTCTGGTATTCCAGGAATCCAAGGTCGGTCATCTTCCTGCGCATTTCGGAAATAACTCTTGAGCGCAGGACGATATTCCTGTGGATTTTCTCGCGTCTGAGATCGAGGAACCTGTATTGGAGGCGCATGTACTCGGGGGTCTGTTCGTCCTGGTTGATCTGGAACGGAATCTGTTCGGCCTCGCCTAGGACTTCCATCTGTTCGGCCACCATCTCGATCTCCCCTGTCGGGATCTTGGCGTTGACGGTGGATTCCATCCTGGCCACGATAGAGCCGGTGAAGCAGACCACGGTCTCGACGCGCCATTTATCGAGCGACTGGTAGAAATCGCGTTTCGGATCCACGACGACCTGGGTGATCCCGTAGTGGTCGCGGAGGTCGATGAATATGATTCCGCCGTGGTCGCGGACGCTGTGGATCCAGCCGGAAATTCTCGCCTGCTGTCCGACATGCTCCTTCCTGAGCTGTCCGCAGGTATGTGATCTGTACTTGTGCATAAATTTTCTCGCTTCGCTTCTAATATTTATATTAACATGGTGACAAAGGGCACATAAAATAGCATAATAGGCATTTATTTCTATTGCTTCCCAGTGAATTTATCCAGGGTCTCCCGTATCATGGAAACTGCTCTTGGATGATTGCTTATCAAAGACACTTAAGATTGTAGGACAAGCATATAGAATCAGGATGACTCTTCAATGTTTGTATGAAAGGGGATTTTTAACTTCAGACCCAATCATCCATTAATCCAACAATCCATTCATCCGTCATCCCGGGGATGACTCGATATTTACAGGAAGCAGATACGGGAGATGCACTGGTCGAAGCTTTCCTTGCCGCTTATGATGTCGATCTCGACGCGCATGAAGAATACGGGGATGTCGCGGCGGTCGAGGCGGGGCATCCTGACGGCGTCCTTTTCAGTGGTGACGATGAACTCCGCTTTCGCCTTCTTGGATGAGTTTATGAAATTGATGATTTCCTGCTGGCGGAACCTGTGATGGTCTGCGAAGCGTTCGCGGTGGACGATCTGCGCCCCTAGCTTCTCCACGAACTCCTCGAAGCTTTCAGGGCATGCGATCCCGCTGAGCGCCGCGATTTTTTTCCCTTTGAGATGGGATAGATCAAGCCTCGCGTCCTTAGTGAAGACGTCTTCCAGGTATTTCGGCTTGTGGCAGCACTCGATGATTTCAGCGCGGCGGTTGTGCTTGCGGAGGAAATGCTTCAGATGCCTGATATGGTTGCCGCCATTTGATTTCGTGAGGAAGATATAATCGGCCCTGCGTATGTTCTTGATCGGTTCCCTGAGGAGCCCTCTTGGCAGGACATGGTGGTTGCTGAAGGGCAGGGTGGAATCCACGAGCATTATGTTCAGGCGGGGCTTGAGATCGAGATATTGGAATCCGTCATCCAGGATCAACGTATCGGCTTCGAACTCGGATATCGCGTAGAGTCCGGATTTCACGCGGTCCTTGTCGACAAGCACGATGGCATCCTTGAGATTGGATGCGAGCATGTAGGGCTCATCGCCGGCCATTGTGGAATTAAGGAGGAGGTTCTTGCCGTCGGAGACAACGCGGGGCGGGACTTCATTGCGTTTTGACGAGAACTTCTCCTTCATTTTCTCGACGAAGGACCTGTCCTTGCTTCGGTAGCCGCGGCTGAGCACTGCGACCTTCCTGCCTTTCTGGCTGAGGGTTCTGGCGAAGACCTCCACGACAGGAGTCTTGCCGGTACCGCCGCAGGTGAGGTTTCCGATGCTGACCACGAGGCAGCCCAGCGCCCTGGGCCTGATGATGCGCTTGTTGTAGAGCCAGTGCCTGAACTGCACGCCACGGTAATAGAATCTGGACAAGACGAACAGGAACATCCTCATACCGGTATCGCGCCAGGCATGGTGTCTTTCATCGATGACTTCGATGAAATACTGCAGGACATTTTCGTTGAGTTCGCGAATCGTCATGTAAAATAAGCCGTTCGTTCCTGGTTGATGGTTATATTTATCAGAATGGTTAAGATAGTTCAAGTTAGGCTAAATTTCACATTGACAAGCTTATTATTTCCGATTGATTACCTGCTCCAGCAATCCATCCATCCAGTAATCCAGTCATCCATTCTTTAACACTGGATTTTCGTGGTAGCTGCTTGCAAGAACATATAAGAGGGGTTATCCTTATGACCCTTCAAAAATATGGGCGGTTAGCTCAGTTGGTTAGAGCATCTCGTTTACACCGAGAGGGTCGGGGGTTCGAGTCCCTCACCGCCCAAATCCCTGTCTTGGATTCGCATTCCTCCTTTTTATTTGAAAACATGGATTCCAGTTTGAAATTTAATCCTAAAGTGGTAAGATATGTTTCCAGTTATTAAATATATCGGCAAGAGTAATGACCAGTTGGCAGGTTAACAATGCTTGAACTGTTGAAGGAAATAATACTTGATTCCCAGGATGAAGAGCTTTTTCCTGGTACGCAGAGGCATTTGAAGCATCAATACGTCAAAGGTAAGGCTTTTGTCTGCATCGGAGTGAGAAGATGCGGCAAGTCAACCCTTATGGCTCAGATAATGTCAGAGCTTTCCAGCAAGGGAGTGTCGAGGAAAAATATTCTGTATCTGAACTTCTTTGACGACAGGCTCGATGCTCTCAAGGAAGGGAAGCTCAACCTTGTCACGGAAGCCTATTTTTCGCTTTACCCGGAAAAGAAATCAAAGGAACGCACCTACTTCTTCTTTGACGAGTTGCAGGAAATGTCGGGATGGGAAAAATATGTTGACCGTCTGCTGAGAACGGAAAACTGCGAAATCTTCATATCAGGTTCGTCCGCCAAGATGCTTTCAAAGGAAATATCCACCCATATGAGAGGCAGGTCCCTGACTTGGGAGCTGTTCCCTTTCTCCTTTGCCGAGTTCTTGGATTACAGTCGGATAGCACATAAGACAATGACATCAAAGAACAGGCATCTTGTCCAGAACGCCTTTGACAAGTATTTCACGGTCGGCGGTTTTCCTGAAGTGATAGATATGCCTGACAAGCTTAGAATAATGACCCATCAGGAATATTTCAATTCGATACTGCACAGGGATATAATCGAGCGTTTTGATGCAATACATCCGAAGGCGGTTGTCCAGCTTGGGCATAGGCTTATAAACAATGTGGCATCCCTGCATTCATTGAACAGATTGACAGACTACCTCAAATCATCTGGATATAAATTGAGCAAGGCTTTTGTAAAGGACTGTCTTGAATGGTCAAATGATGCATTCCTTTTTTTCTCCATAAAGATAAATTCGCCTTCTGTTTCAAAGCAGAACGCCAATCCGCAGAAGATATATGCCATTGACCATTCCCTTGTGAAATCGATGAGTTCCAGCGTGCTCCTCAACAATGGGCACCTTCTTGAGAATCTTGTATTCTGCCATTTAAGAAGGAAAACGGATAAAATCTGGTATCACAGGACGAGAAGCGGCAAAGAGACGGACTTTGTTTATCTTTCGGAAGACAAGAAGCTCCTTCCATTGCAAGTCTGCTACAGCCTTGCAGACCCAGATACAAGAAAGCGTGAATTGTCCGCTCTTGTAGAAACAGCAAGGGAGATAGGCTCAAAAACAGCGAGTATTGTCACTTATGCTGAAGAAGAAAGCCTCGAAGCAGACGGGCTTGAGGTAAAAGTCATTCCTGCATGGAAATACTGTATCTGATAAGAATGGAACCTCCAGCTCAAACCTACGCCAGGTTGATTTCAACTATCGAAAAATCGTCGTCAAGGTTTTCAGAACCGTGCATCCCAATTACGTCGCGATAAATCTTCTCAACATGGAAATCCGAAGATTTGACGGTTGCAGAAATATATTCCACGAATGATTCCAGGGTCCAGTCCGGCTGGCCAGGGCGGGTGATTTCATAGACGCCGTCGCTGTAGATGACAAGCTTGCTGAATTCTTCGGCCTGTATTTCGCAGTTGTCATATTTTATTCCCGGAAAGGCTCCGATGATCGGACCCTGGGAAGTCAGTTCATGCAGCTTCAAGTCCGAGGTGCTTTTCCCTGAAATGAAGAACGCAGGTGGATGGCCTCCGCTTGAATAGACAACCCTCCTGTACTTCCGGCTGTAGACGCCGTACCAGATGGTGAAGTTCATGTCGTTATGATCTTCCATCTGGAATTCGTCGTTGAGGCGCGTCAGGACGTTCCCGGGATTGGCGAAGTCGGTATTGGTCATATTGCTTGAACGCATGACCTCCATTACGGAAATGGAGAGCAGGGCGGCGCCGACGCCATGCCCGCAGACATCCAGCAGGTACATGGCAAAATGATCCTCGTCGAGCCATTTATATCCGAACGCATCGCCTCCGAGCGATGTCGAAGAGACATACTTCCAGTCGGTTTTAATATCCCCGTCGAGTTTTTTGGGGAGTATGGACACGACATAGGCGGCGGCTTCTGCGAGCTCCGCTGCCAGCAGGCGCTGGCTTTCCTGCAGCGCCTTGAAGGCTTCGTCGCGCTCCAGCATGTTGATGTAGCCTGCCGAATGGTGGCGGATCCTTGCGACCAGCTCGATCTTGTCGGGCAGTTTCACCAGATAGTCGTTCGCGCCGATGGCGAAAGCCTCGGCCTTGGTCTTGGGTTCCTCCTTGCTGGAAAGGACGATGAGCGGGACATTTTTTGTCTGCGGATTCCGCCTGAAGAACTTGGCGAGCGTGAGGCCATCCACGTCCGGCATCACCAGATCCTGCAGTATGACGGTGGGGGACAGCTCGTTTGCCAGGGCGATGGCCTTGGTCGGATCGCTGCAGAAATGGAAGACGATGTTCTCCTCTCCGACGAGCATGCGCCTGACAGCTTCCCCGACAATCGCCTGATCATCAATAAGCAGGACAATGATCTGATGTCCGCCTACAACCTGGGACGGCATATTGTTTGTCTGGACATTTACTTCATTCATGTGATATTACCCCTTATTTTTCCAAGTTCCCTTCCAATCATTTCCGGTGGGAGGATCATGTCTGCCGCTCCCAGTTCGGCTACGGCCTTGGGCATTCCGTAAACCACGCAGGACTCCTTGTTCTGCGCCATTGTCCGCCATCCCTTCTTCTTGAGCGCGAGTATTCCCTGAGCCCCGTCCCTTCCTATGCCGGTCAGCACGACGGCTGATCCGTTCCGCGGCCAATTCCTGTAGACGCTTTCGAAAAAGACATCCACCGACGGCCTGTATGGAAGTTCCAGCGGATCTTCTGTATAGATGAACCTGAGGGAGCTGTTGATTGTCAGATGATCATTCGTTTCCGCCAGATATATGTTGTTCGGCACGGGAGATTCTCCTGCCACGGCAATATTCACCTTGACCTTTGAGAATGAAGAGAGCCAGGTGGCGAGGCCGGCTGAAAATTCCTTGTCGATGTGCTGGATAATTACCATGGCTGCGCCGAAACCGGCAGGAAGTTCGGCGACAAGTTTTGCAAGTGCGGCAGGCCCTCCAGTAGAAGCTCCGACCGCCACGAGATATGGAGTTGCAGATGATATTCCCGGATCGGCGGTGAATGTTTTTTTCAGGTGGATGGTCCCGGAGGCGGGATTCCTGCAGAGTATTTCAAGCTGATTGATTTTCCTGAGCAGTTGTTCGGCCCCGCTCATGTTCCCGTCAGTTCCTATTGCCGGGGTATTTACCGCATCCAGGGCCCCGCAGCTCATCGCTTCGAAAACCTTGGAGGAATTGCCCTTGACCGAAGCTGTCACCACGAGTATGCCGCAAGGAGCCGCCGCCATGATCCGGCGGGTGGATTCAGCCCCGTCCATGACAGGCATGATCAGGTCCATGAGGATCAGGTCCGGAGTATCCTTGATGCATTTTTCAACCGCCTCCCTGCCATCGTATGCCACCCATGCGACTTCGTGCCGGGGTGACTGGGATGAAACTATGCGCCGCAATATCTCCACGGCCATCTTCATGTCGTTGACGATCGCTATTCTCATTCTGACGCCTTTCCGATTAGTTTTTTCACGGCATCCAGCAGTGTGTTGTCATGGAAACTGCTCTTGGTCAGGTAGAAGTCGGCGCCGGCCTCCATCCCCCTGATCTTGTCGGCTTCCAGATCCTTGTAGGATACGATCATCACAGGAATTGAACGAAGACGCTCATTTCCTTTTATGTTTGAAACCAGCTCGATCCCGTTCATCCTGGGCATGTCGACGTCGGTCACCACCAGTGCATACTGCCTTGTCCTGACGGCGTTCCAGCCTTCAGCCCCGTCGACCGCCACATCGACATCATAGCCGTTGCCTGCAAGCAGGTTCCTTTCGACTTCCCTGACGGTGATTGAATCATCTACGACCAGTATCCGTTTCTTTTCTGAAGCGGCGCCTGCTTCCCCGGCATCGCTGATTCCCAGGAGGCGTCCGCCGTTGAGCATGCTGTCGACGGAGCGTACCATGTCGTCGACGTCCAATATCAGCAGCGGTGAACCGTCCTCCAGGACGGCAGAGGAACTTATATCGGATATTTTTCCAAGCCTCGGATCAAGCGGCCTTACGACAAGCTCGAATTCGCCGATGAAACTGTCGACATATATTGCGTACTGGTTGAGCCTGTCGCTGATGATGACGATGTGTATGTCATCCTGTCCGGCCTGTTTCTGTTCCAGTCCGAGAACCTGCGACGAGGAGACAAGCCCTATGTTTTTGCCTTCATATTTTATATATTGCCTGGATTCCAGGACCTGTATCTGGCTTTTTGGCAGCTTCAGGAGATGATCTATGCGCATCAGCGGGAATGCATAGGGTTCGCCGCCGATCTCCACCACCAGTGCCGACATGATCGACAAGGAGACCGGAACCTGCAGGTTGAACGATGTGCCCTTTCCGAGCTTCGTCTCCACCTTTACCAGGCCGTGGACTTCCTGGGCCATTGTCTGCACCACGTCAAGCCCGACTCCGCGTCCTGAAACCTCAGTCACTTTCGCGGCGGTTGAAAATCCGGGCAGGAACATGAATTCGAGCAGTTCGGCGGCAGACAGCCTGGCAGCTATCTCATTTGTGACCAGATGCCTTTCTATGGCCTTCATGCGGATCTTCTCCACGTCAATTCCCCTGCCGTCGTCGCTTATGCTTACGTTGAGCATGCCTGCCCAGTGCCTGGCGGCGATGCGCAAGGTGCCGGTCTCGCTCTTCCCGGCGGCGAGCCGCTCCTCGGGAGATTCGATCCCGTGATCAATGGCATTGCGGATCAGGTGGTTGAGAGGGGCGTTCATCTTGTCAAGGACATCCTTGTCAACGGGGATTGACTCTCCGGAAATCTGGAGCACCACCTTCTTGCCGAGCGACCTGGAGAGATCGCGGACGGCGCGTGGAAACTCGCTTACTCCTTCTACGAACGGGCGCATCCTGCAGGATACGACCTCCCTGTAGAGGCTGTCCGAAAAATTGTCCATGGTCCTGGAATGTTCGGAGAAGTCGGCCGAATATTCAGTATATTCCCGGTAGTACTCGTTGTGCCTGCCCTGGAGATCCTTCAGTATCCGCATGATGCCGGCGGCATGTTCGGAATTTACAGTTTCCTGCTCGATCTGGTCTATGAGCGCGGCAATTTCCAGGAGCCTTCTCTTGTGTCCGTGGATTTTCTTCTCGAATCCCTGGAGACGTTTCACGCCGACGAGGGATTCCGCGGCCAGTCCCATGAGCCGGTTCATCTTGTCGGCTGCAATCCTTACGACGGCATCCTGTTCAGGAACGGACTTTTCCGCAGCGGCACGCTGGACCGGTTTTTCATGTGTTTGCGCGTGTGCAGTTCCCGGCCGGCCGGCAGTTGACGGATCCGGTTCGGGCATGGCGGCCGGTACTGGCTGCTCAGTTTTTTGAACGCCGTCCTTGAAGCCGGCGAACGCCTTTTCAAGCTCCGCCATCCTGGCGGTATTGTCAGACAGGTATTTTGGCAGCTCATCTTCAGACAGGACGCTCAGGTTCTTGAAGTAGTCAACTCCTTCGAGGAGCTTGTCGATGTTTTCAGGGCTGAGCGTCAGCCTTCCTTCTCCTGCCGCGATGAAGCAGTCCTCCATGGCATGGGCCACCTTCACCACCGGATCCAGGCGGACTATGCGTGCCGCGCCTTTCAACGAGTGGGCGGCCCTCATCAGGGGTTCTATGAGTTCAGGAGAAGTGGAAGTCTCGAGTTTCAGCAGGCCGGCGGTCAGCGCCGCGCACTGGGACTCGCACTCCATCTTGAACAGCCCAATCATTGAAAAATCATCCATATGCGTTTTCCATCCTCACGATATTTTCTCCTGAAGGGAGTATATCAGCAGTTCGTCGTCCAAGAGCGCAGTCTCATGATTTTCATGCAGCAGCACCTTCTGCGTGAAAGTCCCGGCCGCCTTGGATACCGTCACTGGGACATTTTGAATCTGGCTGTCATCGTACCGTACCACGCCAATCATCTGATCTACTGGAAACACCCAGCATTTCCCATTTTTCTGGACAACCAGCATCTTTGGGAGATAGTCCTGTGAATTTTCAGATCCAGCCCGATCGGCGATTCCGATTAGGGACTTCAGCGAGAAGCACAGCTGCAGTTCCCCGCGTATGTTCGCCATTCCAAGAAGAACCTCGTTGGAGCGATGGGGGATCCAGTGGATCTTGCGCATGTTGACAATTTCCCTGCAGGCTTCCGTCCGCAGGGCCAGATATTCGCCGGCGATCCTGAAAACCACTATTGAAACATTTCCTGCAGTCCGCGTTTCCTTCTCCCTGGCTATGATTCCAGTCCATTCCTCCATGTATCCCGGAGGCAGTCCGCAGTTGAGCAGATCGCCGCCTGCGCCAATGAACACTGGACAGTTCCTGCAATGGATCATTTCAGCCAGTTCCGGGCAGCGGCCGGTATTGCTGACAGGACCCCATACTCCGATGGAGTTCCAGCATGCCTTGCCGGTGTCTGCGTCCTGTTTCATGGATTTCATTTATGTCCCGCTGAGGTTAATTTCCCGGCACGTTGTTTCATCCTTGAAGCCTCCTCATGCTCTCCGGACCGCTCCTTGATCAGCGCCAGCTGTATCAGCGCCTCGTAGTGATCGGGATTGAGGTACAGGGTCCTGCTGAAGGCTTTTGCCGCCTCCTTCGTACGTCGGAGGGAGAGGTTGACAACTCCAAGAAGGTAATATGCGGAAGGGCTGAGCTTGTCGGATTCTAGAAATTGCAGGCACAGGGCTTCAGCCTCGTGCAGCTTGCCCCTGTCGGCTAAAACGGCGGCTTTTTCAATCATTTCCTGCATGGAGGGCGCCTTCTCATTTTTGTCATTCCGCTGCTGGTCCGCCGTCTTGTTCAGCCGGCTTTCCGGCAACCTGGGAGTATGGCTTCCTTTGATTTCAACCGCGGGAAGTCCTGTCTTCGCGACGGTATTGTGGCTGCGGACAGCGGCCTGTTTCCTGAAGGCGAAGCTGTGGGGGAAATTGACCGGTTCAAAATTCAGCCGTTTTGCGATGCCGTATTCAGAATGGCCCAGGAGCAGGATTCCTGATTCCGAGAGGATCCCTGAAAGAATCCTGATCGCCTTTTCCTGTTCCTCCGCTGAAAAATAGATCAGTAGATTTCGGCAGAAGATAATGTCATATTGAACTCCGCCGGACAGAAGTTCATTGTCGAATATGCTGAAATTGTGGAAAGTGACCAGGTCCTTAGCCTTCCTGTCAACTTCAAAAACCTTGTCCTTCTCGGTGAAGAAGCGTTTCGCTGGTTCAGGGATGCCGCTCCTGAAGCAGTTCTGTCCATATACGCCACGCCTGGCCTTCTCTATCAATGGCATGCTCACATCGGCAGCATCAATCCGTATCCGTTCCGGGCCTATGCCGGAAGCCAGCAGGGAAACCGCTATTGAATATGGTTCTTCGCCGGTGGAGCAGGGGATGCTCAATATGCGCACCAAGCCCTTCCCGGAAATGATTTTAGCGGCCTGGTCTGCGACAAATACAAATGATTCGCCGTAGCGGAAAAACCAGGTTTCAGGAACCACCAGGGAGTGTATCAGTTCCGCAAGGAGCTCCTTTGAGGATGAGATGGCCCTGTGGTATTCCTCCAGGCTTCCAGCACCGAGCTTCCTCATGTGCCTGCAGATTGAATCCTCGGCGTTCTTGCGGCCGATTGCATCGTAGCTCAATCCGATTTTATCCCTGAGCATCTTTTCGATCATAAGCTCTTTCCCGCAGGCGCTGCAAAAAGCAGGGTTTTCAGCTCGTCCGCCAGCAGATCCTCTATTTTGACTATCTGGATGGAGGACTCTCCATCAACGGATATTTTCCCCATCCATGGCATGCCGGGAGTGTCCACTCCGGAGGCGGCAAAGGTTTCAGTTTTCCGGTCGACAGTGCTTGTGGCATGTTCCACCAGGAGTCCAAGCACATTTCCAGAATCATCCTTTTCAGGATATCTGACCAGTATTATCCTGGAACTGAGATGTTCCATGGAGGCTCTGCCTGCAATCATCCAGGTAATGTCGACAACCGGCACAAGCCTTCCGCGGTAGTTCAGCACGCCGCGCACATAATCAGGAGTTCCGGGCAGTTTTCTGACTTCGACTATTGGAATGACTTCCAGGACATTCCTGGTATTGATTGCGTAATCCTGGGAGCCGGCTCGGAAAGTCAGGAGCAGCATGGTTTCAGCCCACCTTGAATATTGACAGTTCCTGCTGGAGCGAGCGGGAGGCCTTGTCCAGCTGCTCTGTCACCTGGTTGAATTCGCGCAGCGATTCCGTCGTCTGCCTGGCGGCTTCGCTGAGCTGTATCATGGCCTCGGTGATCTGCTGTGCTCCTTCATGCTGGCCTTCCATCCCTTCGGCGACGGTGTCGAATTTCGGGGGCAGGGCCTGCACCTGCTGGATGATGTTCTCCAGCTTGCCGCTGATGTTGTTCACGTTGTCGACGCAGTGCCTGACCTCGTCCGAGAACTTGTCCATCTCCATCACCCCGGAGGATACCGCCGACTGCATCTCCTTGACCATTTTGACGATGTCCAGGGTGGCCACGGCAGTCTGGTCGGCAAGGCGGCGTATTTCACGCGCCACCACCGAGAATCCCAGTCCGTATTCTCCCGCCTTTTCAGCCTCTATCGCGGCGTTCAGCGACAGGAGGTTGGTCTGGTCGGCGACTTTCGTGATGGTTGCCACGACGTCGTTGATATTGTTCGCCTTGTCGTTGATTATGGACAGCTTCGAGGAGACGGATTCGGTTGCAGAAGCAAGATGCTTCATGGTTCCATGCATGTCCGTGATCGAACTCTGTCCTGAATCGGCATTTTCAGCGGTGCGTGCGGAAACTTCCTTGACCTCAACAATTGTCGTCAGGAGCTGTTTCGACGTGGCTGATATTTCCTTGCTGGATGCGACAATCTCGTTGGTCGATGCGCTGAATTCCTTTACTGTCGCCTCCTGCTGCTTGGATGAGGCCGCTATTTCCGTGGCGGTGGAGAAGAGCTGTATGGTCGACTGCTGCACTTTTGCTACCAGCGAATTAAGCATGGTGGTCATGGTTCCGAACGATTCGACAAGCTCGCATGTCTCGTCCCTGCCCGCGATTACGCCACGCCCCTTCGAGGAGGAGAACGATTTTATATCCTGCCCCGCCTCATAGAGGTTCCCTGCCGCGATTTTCCTGGCAATAGCCGTGATTTTAGATATCGGATTTGAGATCTTGCCGCCGATATATAGAGCCAGGACAAGTGAAAGGAGGATCAGCGCTACGCTTACCTTCGCGGCAGATGCCGTCTGCTTGTCGATACATTGCGTAACCTGCAGCTGTGCGGCCTTGAAATCATCCTCGTACAAGCCGGGTAAGATCACCCAGTCCCATGGCTCGAAATAGACGAATGCGGAAGTTTTCAGCCTGGCGGCTGGCTCGTCCGGGTTCTTCCACAGAAAAGTCTGGAAACCAACCTCGCCTTTCTTCTGGATGGCTTCGTTTATCATTTGTTTTACAAAAGGCTTGCCTTCAGCGTCGGTCTTCTCAAGTATGTTCAATCCATCGGTCTTCCCGTTCTGCGAAATCACATAGGTGCCGCTGTTCTCACCAGATCCGATCAGAACTCCCACGTATCCGGATTTCCCCACCTTGATTTCCTTGAGGACTTTCCTGATCGACTCCATGGCGCTGACCTTGACTCCGATGAACGTGCATCCGATTACCTTGCCGTCCTTGTCCTTTACTGGTGTGTATGACGCTATATATCTGGCTTCGAGAACCTGTATCCTCCCGATATATTTCTCCCCTGACAAGATTGCTGCGATCATCCTGTTCTGTCTGCCGTCCTGGTCAACTGCCGGAATGTAGGTGCCAGTTGCCCGGGAACCATCGCCGGCCTTGACCGTGGTGGCTATGCGGAGCATGTCACCCTGCTCATTCATGCGCTGCAGGAGCGTACATTCCTGCCCGGTGAATTCACTGATCCTGTCGAACGGAGGTACGCGGGTTGAAAAATCAAAGTGCTGTCCCAGCCATTCGCCGCCGACATACATCTTTGGCAGGACGACGACGACTTCCTTGTTCGTCGACTGGTTCCTCGCCTTCCACTCCACCCGTTCCTGCGCGGAAGTGCATATGCCGCCTGATTCAGAGAGCACCTTGTCAAGTATTGCCACATCTCTTTTCAAGTCGTCATGGAGCATGTTGTCGGCGATCCTGCACATGTCATACACATTCAAGGCCATCGTCCTGAGGTTCTGCTTGCTCGTCTCGCGCATCTGCTCCAGTACGGCGGCGTCCACCTCGTGTACGGAATAATATGACAGGACATACTGCGAAACGACTGGAAGCAGAGCGGCTATCATCACCATGATGACGATTTTATACTTGAGTTTCATAGCGAATTTCTCCATGGAAGGGTTTCTGTTTTGTCATGGTAAAAAATAACCACAGGGCGGGCAAATATCAAGAGCCGAAGAAAGAAGATTCTTCTTTGAAGCAAAAGGGTTTGCAGCATTTTATGAGTTCAAGCAAAATCCGTCCGTCCAGTCTTCTTGCCTGTGCATATCTGAAGATGAGGGAAAAAGACAAGGCAAGGGCACAATGGAGAAAGGCTCTTGAACTCAAGCCTGACGATAAACTGAAAGAGCAGATAAAGGCAGAGCTGGAAGATATAGGGAAACCCTGAGCATGATTTCTCCTCCTTGTCGGACCGCCAGCCCTCCCGACGCACTCCGTGGCCGGGATCTGCGACCTCCTGGCAGATTTTTCTTTCTCTTTTCTACTTCTCCACCGATGCCGGCAGGGGTGCCGGCGTACCATGGACCGCCAGCACCTTTGCTGGCAGATTTTTCTTTCTTCTTTTCCACTTCTCCACTGATGCCGGCAGGGGTGCCGGCGTACCATGCGGCGTACCATGCTATAGGATGTTAGAATACGGACTGGTGCCAATTTTAAAAAGGTCATTTCCCCTTTTTGGTTCCGTCTTGGGAATGGTCATGATAACCGATGTCCCTTTTCCTTTCCCGCTCTTGATGTTTATGAAGCCGCCATGCATTTTTACAATCTGCCTGCAGACGGTGAGTCCTAGCCCCGTGCCTCTCTCCTTGGTTGTAAAGAACGGATCGAATGCTTTCTTCAAGTCCGCCTTTGCTATGCCGGGACCGTTGTCGGTTATATGGATTTTTACCAGCTCACGGTAGACCCTTGCCCTGACATCTATTTGTCCTCCATGATCAGGAACGGCATCCAGGGAATTGTTCAATATGTTGGAGAAGACCTCCCTGATTTGGTCCGGGTCGGCGCTTACAGGCACACCTTTCAGTGAATCAATGTGCTTTGAAAGCACTATTTTCTTTCCGGAGCGCACAGGCTGGAGGGCGCCAGTACATTCCTCAAGAAGGGAGTGCAGGTTCAAGGTTTCTCGCTGGGGCGGCCTCAGATGTGAATAGAACAGCAGATTGTCTATGATCTGGCCGCTCTCTGCAATCATTTTGTCTATTACCTGCAATTGAGGATCAATCATGCTGTCTGCAATCTTGCTTCTGATCACGGTCGCCGCCAGGCTTATTCCGAACAGGGAATTACGCAGTTCACGGGCGACGGTAGCGGCCAGGATTCCAATGTCGTATAGACGCTTCGCCCTTTCCAGTTCTGCCTGGATTTCCATTAATTCAATGGATCTCTCCTTCACCATTTTCCCCAGGGTCTTTTTGTCGCGCCTTAAAATCTCCTCCGCCTTTTTGGAAGCGGTGATGTCGCTCAGCATGACACGGCAGACAGTCACTCCGGCGGCATCCTGTGCGACGGTCGCCTCCAGCCGCGCCCAGAATACCGTACCATCCATTTTCACTATCCGTATTTCGTATGCCTGAGGGGAACTGGTCTCAAAGAGCTTTTTGCGGTGCAGGTAGTAGATGTCCTGGTCCTCTTTGAAGATGAACTTGCTGATCGGTTGATTGGCCAGCGAGCCGCGGGCCACGCCAAGCAGGGTTGCGGCGGAGAGGTTTGCTTCCATGATCAGCCCTTTTTCGCTGATGGTGCAATAGCCGACCGGTGCCAGGTCGTAGAGGTCGAAATAGCGCGCCTTCACAGTTTCCAGTTCCATCTGCGAAGTTCGCAGTTCATCGTTCTGCATCTCCAGCTCGATCTGATGCACCCGCAGTTCGTGGAGCATCTCCTGGATTTCTTCGGATGATCGGTTTTTCATGTCTTCCGGAATACGGGATGTCTTCTCGCGATCCATCTTCTCCGCCCGTTTGCGAAGATCCGAATTATTTTTATTTTGATCAATCATTTCCACTTCTCCACCGATGCCGGCAGGGGTGCCGGCGTACCGTGCGAACTACCGAACTTTCGCACTTTCCCCGACTTTCCTCTCTGTCGTGGCGATTGCATATATTTTTCCGGCCTTGTCCACCAGCGCGGTGGCTGTCAGCAGCACCTCCACGGTCTGACCGTCCTTGGTGATCCGCTGCGTGTGATACGGTTCCAGGACATCGGAACGGCTGAGCTGCTGCACCTTGGCCAAAGCCTCCTCGCGCAGGTTTTCCGGGATCAGGGAGCGGATGTTCATCTTTAACGCTTCGTCCTCGCTCCAGCCGTATATTTTTTCAGCACAAGGGTTCCAGGCCAGGATGCGGCCTTCCAAATCCTGGACCATGATGGCATCGTATGCGTCACGGACCACTACGGCCAGACGGAGCAGATCATTGGCTTTATGCAGTTCTTCCCGGGTCTGCTTCATCTCGGTTATGTCCACAAAGGTTATCACTGCGCCTTCGATCACGTTGTCCAGGGTGCGGTAGGGCCGGATGCGCATCGTGTACCACTTGCCTTCTGTTGTCTGCACTTCCATGTCTTTGGGAAGCAGGGTGTCCAGCACCGCCTTCGCGTCCGCCACCAGGCTGTTATAGCCGAGCAGATTGGAGAGGATATGGCCCACGGGCCGCCCCACGTCGCTCAGGATCAGGTTGATGATCTGGGTGGCGGCAGGTGTGAAGCGCAGGATGTGCAGCTGATGATCCACAAAGACACTGGCGATACCGGTACCGGCCAGCAGGTTGTTCATGTCGTTGTTGGTCCGCGTCAGATCCGACATCTTGGTTTGCAGTTCGGCGTTGACCGTGGACAATTCCTCATTGACCGACTGCATTTCCTCCTTGGAGGTTTCCAGCTCCTCGTTTGTGGACTGCAATTCCTCGTTCACTGACTGCATTTCCTCGTTTGAGGATTTAAGTTCTTCGTTGGATGTCTCCAGTTCCTCGTTGGTGGTCTGGAGGTATTCTTCCTTGGCCCGCAGTTCCTGCCTGAGGGCCGCGATCGCGACTGCTTCGGTCGTATCTCGTATGTCGTCTGTCGCCGGACCACCAATGCCGGTTGTCTGCTTTCCATCCTTTGATTTCGGATTTACGATTACCGGTCCGGTCTCCTCCACTTCTTCCAGGATTACCAGGTACAGGGGGACTTCCGGAGTTGCGGTATTTCGACTTTGCACGGTACAGGCGGGACCTGTTGTCACCGGGCGGACAGTCAGGTTGAAGGTCGTGAAGTGTCCGTTGGTTTTGACGCGCAGTCCCGGGCAGCTCACGGTCTCCTTGCCTGATGCGGCTTTGTGCAGGGCCGTGGTCAGTTCGCGCCGCAATCCTTCGCGGGCCATCTTCAGGATGTTGTTGATTCCAGCCTCGCCGGGGGCCGGTTCCAGATACATTCCGGTGCGGCCATGGAGGTAGAGGATGTCGCCTTGGACATTGACGAGCGCGGCGGACGGGGTGGCCTGTTGCAGGAGCGCCTGTTCGGTCAGTTCGCGCATCGGGAGTTTTCCGGTCTGGGGCGTCTTGTATGCGGCCTGTGGGACTGACGCATCCATCGTCTTAGCCACTGGCGGAAGAAAACGGCCCAGAGCCATGCGCTGTGCGCTGTGAATATCCTCCTTGCGCTGATACAGCTTCGATTTGCGGTCAAGTGTCGCAAAAAGATCGTTGAAATCGCCCACGGTTTCAGAAGTGCCCAGGAAGAGCACTCCGCCCGGTTTGAGTGCGTAGTGGAAGAGGGGCATGAGCCTCTTCTGCAAATCGCCGCCCATATAGATCAGGAGGTTGCGGCAGCTGATGAGGTCGAGCTTGGAGAATGGCGGATCTTTGATTACGTCCTGCTCGGAAAAGACCAGCATGTCGCGGATTCCCTTGTGGATGCGGTACGCGCTGCCGTCGGATTCGGCCGTGAAAAATCTTGCCAGCCGTTCCGGCGAGATGTCGGTGGCGATGCTGGCCGGATAGATGCCGATACGGGCCGTGGCAATCGCCTTGCTGTCAATATCTGTTGCAAAAACCTGCACCTTGAAACTCTGCTTGAGCACCTCAAGGCGCTCCTGCATGAGGATGGCGATGGAATAGGCTTCCTCGCCGGTGGAACATCCTGTAGACCAGACACGGATCACTCCGCCAACGGGCTTGCCGTCAAAGAGTTTCGGGATGACCTGTTCCTCGAGCGCCTTGAAGGTTTCAGGATCCCGGAAGAACCTGGTCACGCCGATCAGCAGGTCGCGGAACAGCGCCTCCACCTCCGGCGGTGTCTGCTGCAAATACTTGACATATCCTTCAACAGCTTCAATCTGGTGGACGGCCATGCGCCGTTCAATGCGCCGGTGGATGGTGTTCGGCTTGTACTGGGAAAAGTCGTGTCCTGTCTGGGCGCGCAGCAGGATCAGGATCTTTTTCAGCGCGTTCTCGGTCTTGGGTGCAGGGACGGTGGCTGACCGTGGGGGTTTCCCGAATGCGTGGGTGGCGTAGGCGATGAGCTGGGCCGGCATTTCGGCCGGCGGGATCTCGTAGTCTACGAGGCCGGTTCCAAGAGCGCTGCGCGGCATGCCGTCGTACTCGGTGGTCTTAGGGGTCTGTACCATGGCCATTCCTCCCTCGCCTTTGACTGCACGCATGCCCAGGGTGCCGTCGCTGCCGGTGCCAGAGAGCACGATGCAGATGGCCCGCTCATGCTGGTCCTGTGCCAGGGATCGGAAGAAAAAGTCAATAGGCATGCGATGACCGCGCGGGGCGGAGGGTTCCATCAGATGGAGCGTACCGTTCAGGAACGCCATGTCGAAGTTGGGAGGGATGATGTAGGCGCAGTTGGGCTGCACCACCATCCCATCCTCGACCTCGAAGACCTGCATGCGGGTGTAGCGCCGGATGAGGTCGCTGAGAATGCTCTTGTGGTCCGGAGCCAGGTGTTGCACCAGCACAAAGGCCATGCCGGGATCTGTGTTTGCAGGCATGCCGGAGAAAAAGGCCTCGAAAGCCCCCAGCCCCCCGGCGGACGCGCCAATGCCGACGATGGGGAACCCGGGATTGGATTTTTCAGCCGTCTCCTGCAAGGTGTTTTTTTTTTCTCCGATATCCTTCGCCTCTATTGTCCTGGGATCAACCGGAAGCTGTGATATCTTCGATTTGCTTTTCTTCCTGACGGCCATAATATTTATCCTTTAAGGTTTAGGGAACCTCTAAAAATTCACATTTGGCGCGTTGCGGAAGATTTTTGAAAGCTCAAGAAAAATTTCTGACAGAGGCGTATCCAAAGCGATACGCCGACCGAAGAATATTTTTCCTTGAGCCAAAAAGAACCGCAACCCAAAGGGCAACAGATTCTTATGGATATCGCCTTCGTCACAGAACCAGTTACAGCCCGCCTTGGGGCTGCTCCCGGATTCTGCTCCTCGCCGTCTATCCATAATTTACTGTTGCGCGCCATATGTCAATTTTTAGAGGTTCCCTTTAGCGTTGAACGATTTGAAACACACACTTGCCAATCCTGGGACTTGCGTCCTTTCCATGCACGGAATATAACCGGTAAAACAAGTAGAATCAATTGAAGTTACCATAATCAGCTCCACACGCTGTTGCTTGGAAGCATGCTACGGAATATTCTTTCAGTGAAATTCAATTTCTTTTTTTCGCCGCCTGAAAGGTAATAGGCTATGGCTTTAGATATTTCACCGCAGCTTCTGAACCGCCTGTCGGGATTCTTGTCAAGCATTTTCGCCATGACATCCTGCATCCAGACGGGAATATCAGGATTCAGCTTCACCGGCGCAGCCAGTTTTCTGTTCTTCAGTGCGCTGATTGTCTTGCATACGGTATTCTCCTGAAAAGGTTTTGTTCCCGTAAGCAGCTCATAGCTGACAATGCCCAGGGAGAACATGTCGGCTTTCAGGTCTGGTTTTCTGTTGTCTTCAAAACTTTCGGGAGCCATGTATGCCGGAGTGCCCAGCACCTGCTCGGACATCGTGAGGGATGAACCTTTGACATGGCAGATGCCGAAATCAGTTATCTTCACGAAAAGATCGTCGGTCAAAAGAATATTGTCGGGCTTTATGTCCCTGTGGAACACTCCCTGTCCATGCACGCAGTCGAGCGTCTCCGCAATCTGCTGGATTATGGAGATTTTCTGGTGGATGTCAAGCTTGTCCTCGCTGATGTATTTGGACAGTGATCTGCCGTCGACATACTCCATTATTATATATGGGGTTTCATCCGTCTTCCTGAGATTGTTGTCGATGATCCTGACAACATGTTCGTTTTTTATCCTCCTGAGCATTTCAGCTTCACGTATGAATCTTTCCATCTTGTCCGGATAGTTATCGTCCGCATTGCAGCAGCGCAGCAGTTTCATCGCATGCAATATCCCCTTGTTCTCCACAAGAAGCACTACTCCTGAAACTCCGGATCCCAGGGAACGCACAACCTTGTATTGCGCTCCAAGATTCTTGATTATGCCTGCATCGTAGCTTCCAGTTTTGGCACTGCTTTTCTTTTCCTGGAGAGCCTTCAGGATCAGGGAATGCAGGAATTTCAGATCGAGAGGCTTGAGCAGATAATAGAATGCGCCATCCTTGACGACATCGATGGCATCGGCAAACTTGGGCCTCCCAGTCATGAGAATGAACTGCATTTCAGGATACCGCGTCCTGCACAGTCCGAAAAACTCCTTGCCCGACATTTCCGGCATGTTTACATCAACCAGGGCAATATCGAATTTTTCTTTTTCAAGCAGTCCGATCGCGTCATTGGCGGAAGATGCCAGGGTGACATGGAATTCCTCTGAAAGGGAACTGTCCAGGATCTTTCTTATCCCTAATTCATCGTCAACTACCAGGATGCTCGTACGGATATTGCCTGTTGAATTTATTTCGATTGACATAACGTCTCACAATCTTTTATTCTTTCCACTTCTCCACCGATGCCGGCAGGGGTGCCGGCGTACCATGGATCGCCAGCACTCCCGACGCACTTCGTGGCCGGGATCTGCGACCTTCTGGCAGATTTTTCTTATTTTTTCCACTTCTCCACCGATGCCGGCAGGGGTGCCGGCGTACCATGGACCGCCAGCCCTCCCGACGCACTTCGTGGCCGGGATCTGCGACCTTCTGGCAGATTTTCTTATTTTTTCCCCTTCTCCACCGATGCCGGCAGGGGTGCCGGCGTACCATGGACCGCCAGCCCTCCCGACGCACTTCGTGGCCGGGATCTGCGACCTTCTGGCAGATTTTCTTATTCTTTCCACTTCTCCACTGATGCCGGCAGGGGTGCCGGCGTACCATGGACCGCCAGCGCCTCGCGGAGTTTCAAGGACAGTTCTTCCGCTGTGAACGGTTTCTCAAGAAAATTGATGCCTTCATCCAGGATACCATTATGGGACATGATGTCTGCCGTGTACCCGGACATGAAAAGGCATTTTATTCCGGGTCGGATGGAGGTTATTCTATTCCTGAGTTCCAATCCGCTCATTTCCGGCATGACCATGTCGGTCATCAGGAGATGGATGTTCATCTTGTATTCTTCAGCAAGCTTGATTGCCTGGGACGGACTGTTGGCGGTAAGAACTGTATAGCCAAGACGTTCGAGCATTGCTTTGGCAAATACAAGAAGTGAATTTTCATCCTCGACCAGGAGGACAGTTTCAGTCCCCGTGATTATTTTGGACCCTGCAGGTTTTTCTTCGATTTCCACATTCTCCTGTTCATGACGGGGGAGATATATCTTGAATGTCGTGCCCTTGCCGGGTTCACTGTAGACGTTGATGAATCCTTCGTTCTGTTTCACGATGCCGAATACGGTAGCGAGTCCCAGCCCAGTTCCTTCCCCTGTTTTCTTGGTAGTGAAGAACGGTTCAAATATGTGTTCGCGCGTCTTCTTGTCCATGCCGCAGCCACTGTCGCAAACTTCCAGCACGACATATTTCCCGGGCACGAAATCCAGATGCATCCTGCAGAAGGCAGCGTCCAGCTCCACCTTGCAAGTCAAAATTACAATCTTTCCGGCGCCAGAGACTGCATCGCGTGCATTGACAAGCAGGTTGACAAGTATCTGGCTGATCTGGGATGAATCCACTTTAACCTTCCAAAGGTTGGCGGAGGGTTTCCATACAAGCTCGATATTCTCGCCCAGCAGCCTGCGCAGCATCTTCAGCATGCCCTCTACTTCCTCGTTGATGTCCAGTACTTTCGGAGCAATGGGCTGTCTGCGGGCGAACGCAAGAAGCTGCCGGGTGAGATCTGCGGAGCGTGTTCCAGCCTTGTTGATTTCCCTGATACGCTCGTATTTCGTATCAGAGGAATCAATTTCCCTGAGCAGCATTTCCGAATACCCGTTGATCACTGACAGCATGTTGTTGAAATCGTGGGCGACACCGCCTGCAAGCTGTCCAATTGACTCAAGTTTCTGCGACTGCCGGAGCTGGGTTTCCAACTTTTCCCGTTCCTCCTCACCTTTGGCCTGTTGAATGACAAGCGCGATGGTGCTGCTGAGTCCATCCAGTATTGTATCTTCCGCGGCCTCGATCGGGTGCTTGGCGAAAACGGCCATTACTCCCATGGCCTGTCCGTCTGGAACATGGAGCTGATATCCTGCGAAGGAGATGAGGCCCAGTTCATGCGCCCACTGATGATCGTGGATATGTGGATCATTAGGTACGTCATTGGTCAGGAACTTGTGTGCTTTTCCAGATGCTATGAGTCCGATTTTATAGCAGCCGAACGGAATACGTCCGTGATCCCTGCCATCAATGTGGGTGTAGCGTCCCGAACTCGACAGCAGGTGCAGGCAATGGCTCCGGTCAAGGCAGGCGTGCGGCCCCTCTTTTACCTGGGCATGGACACAGCCGCGTTGACACAGATCCCCGGGCTGGATAACCCAGATGCGACAGATGTCGACATCGAATATCCGGACAATTTCATCGGTTATGTTCTTAAGTTTCTGGTTCAACGTTCCTGTTGTGAGCAGAGACTGCTGCAAAAGGCCGACGCTATTCTGCCAGAGGAGCATTTTTTCGCGTTCCTTCTCCCTTCTCTTTCGTTCCGTGATGTCGCGGAAATTCCAGATGCGGCCATAGTAGCGCTCGTTCGGTCCGAACATCGGTGCGGAGTAGCGGTCAAAGAACCGGCCGTCTGCCAGGATAAGTTCATCCTGGCTGGTTTCCTGCCTATGACTATAAAGGTGTTGAATTCTCTGGATAAACGGTCCGGGGTCCGACATCTGGTCTGTTACGAACTGCAGTACCGGCGTATCGACTTTGTCTTCGACGAGTTTTTCCGGGAGGCGCCACATCTCAATAAACCGGCGGTTGTACGAGAGAATACAATTATTTTCACCTACTACCAGGATTCCATCGATTGAGGCTTCCTGCTGTGTGGAGAGAAGGACGTTTCTGAACTTTATTTCCTCCTCCGCCCTCTTGCGCTCGGTGATGTCGCGGATATTGCATTGGATGACCTTCTTGCCACCGGCCTGGTAGACGTTGCTTATGAATTCAACATCCAGCTTCTTTCCCTCCTTTGTCTCAAGCGGCAAGTCTTCGTAGCGGACATAGCCTTTGTTCTGCAACCTTAGAAAGTCGTCCTTTGACAACTTGACATCCTTGAAAAAGCCCAGCTCCCACAGGCACTTGCCCAATAATTCCTCCTTGGAATAGCCCAGCCGATCTTTAAGGAACGGATTGACATCCGTGATCACCCCGGTGTCATAATCCAGCAGGAGGATTCCATCCTTTGCCGCCTCGAACAATCTGCGGTAGCGCTCCTCGCTTTCGTGAAGCTGGACATCGGATTGCTGTCGTTCCGAGGCAATCCTGTTCAACTCTCTGGCAGTCCACCAGACGAGAGCAGTTAGAAGCAGCATCATGAAAACCATAGAAACAACCACGCCAAATGCGCTTTTCAGACCGGGAATGTCAAGCATCCAGCCGCCCAGGACCATAAACCCCATAGCCAAAGTAAAGAGGCCGAAATAAAGACTTTTTGAACCAGACGAGTTTCTTACTGCAGAGTCAGGGCCATCATGTAAGTTTTTGTCGGACATACTCCTCTTTTCCTCCCGTGTAATAATATAGGATGAGACATCGCTTGGGTATGGGGTGGATACCCTATTGATCATGGGGTGAATACCCCATGGGAATGACGAATTACGAATGACGAATTCGTTTTCGTCCGCCAAAGACGGCAGGGGTGCCGGCGTACCGTGCGGTGTACCGTCTTATCGGACCGCCAGCACCTTTGCTGGCAGATTTTCTTATTCTTTCCACTTCTCCACCGATGCCGGCAGGGGTGCCGGCGTACCGTGCAGCGTACCGTCTTATCGGACCGCCAGCACCCCTTCTGGCAGATTTTCTTATTCTTTCTACTTCTCCACCGATGCCGGCAGGGGTGCCGGCGTACCATGGACCGCCAGCCCTCCCGACGCACTTCGTGGCCGGGATCTGCGACCTTCTGGCAGATTTTCTTATTCTTTTCTACTTCTCCACCGATGCCGGCAGGGGTGCCGGCGTACCATGGACCGCCAGCACCCCTGCTGGCAGATTTTCTTATTCTTTCCACTTCTCCACCGATGCCGGCAGGGGTGCCGGCGGTCCATGCACTGCCGTCCCATGGATGACTGTGTGGGCGGATGTTCGTCATTCGATATTCGTCCTTCCCCTGGGGTGTTCACCCCAGGGGAAAGTAGGTGTCCACCGTATGGCAATGGGTTGGGCCAGAACCTATAATCCGGTATGAATTGGTCCATTCGTTTGGAAACTGGACTGGCATTTTGTCAGATGACAGCTGGAGCAAATCTTTAAAAGCGGAGAAATCATGAGCAAGGAACTGCCAGCCGACAAAGATAGAAGAGGGTATCTGAAGACATCCAAGGAGTCGTCCCTGCTTGAGACCGAGGTCATGAGGCAGGCGCTTTTCAAGAATGCCGATGAATTGGACATGGAGCCGTCAGACACGGTTCTTCCGGGCCTTGAAACTCAGAAGATCCGGTTGAATGAGGAGAAGTCGATACTTGTCGTCGACGACGAAAGTTCCATACTCAAGTTCATAGAGAGGAGTCTCGTCGGTGCAGGCTTCGGCAACATCAAGACCGCTTCAAACGGCAGGAACGCCCTGAAGGCCCTGGGACTGATTCCGCAGGGTTCCGGCAAGGCAGTCGATTCCAATGTCGAACTCGTGGTCCTGGATGTGATTCTTCCCGACACCAACGGCTTTGAGATATGCAAGCAGATAAAGCACTCCAATTGCGATATACCGGTGATACTGATTTCCGGACACGACATCGAGGAGATCCAGAACAAGCTGATCGAATGCGGCGCAGACGACTTCCTTGAAAAGCCTTTCAGCATCGCCGAGCTGTTCACGAGGGTGAAGCTTCTCATGAACAGGAAGAAGAAAATTCATCACGACGCGGGTCTGGCCAAGCCGATCATGTTGAAATTCAGCATGAACCACAATATCCCTTTTATCGGCGACAATATAAACGGCTACATCATCATGGATCCCCTCGGCTGGGGCAAGAACTCGCTGGTATACAAGGTCATCGATACCGATACCAAGAAAATCTTCTCCCTTAAAATGCTGTCCAGGAGCTCCATCGAAAACAAGGATACCGTCGAGAGGTTCAGGAACGAGGTTGAGATAATGTCGAAGATCAGACATCCGAACATAGTGGAGTTCATCGACAGCGGCATGCACAACTCCTGCCCCTATTTTGTGATGGAGCATGTCGAAGGGGTAGATCTCGAGGAATATCTCGTGACACGCGGCAAGATATCGCTGTCCTCCTTCGGCCACATAGCCTATGACATCGCCTCGGCGATATCGGAACTGCACAGGAACAAGATCTGTCACCGGGACATCAAGCTGAAAAACATACTGTATGACACAAGATCCGGAGAAGCCAAGCTAAGTGATTTCGGGATTGCAAAACGTCCTGAAAGCCTCGCTACGACCCAGGATGGGTTCATTGTCGGGACGCCGATCTATCTGGCACCGGAAATATTCCTTGGGGAGCACTCTACCGTCCAATCCGACATCTATTCTTATGGTGCGACTCTCTATCATCTGATAACAGGCTCTCCGCCTTTCGTAGCCGAATCCTCAGTTGAGCTATTCAGGAAGCACAAGCTTAAAAAGCCTCCGCCAATCAACTCAATAAGGGCGGGCCTGCCAGAAGAGTGGAACATGCTCATAGTAAAAAAATGCCTTGCAAAGGACCCCCTCGACAGGCCGGCCTCAATGCAGGATGTGCAGCTTGAGATCGAAAAGATCTTGACAGATCTTGAGAAAGGCACCACGACCAAGGGGAAATTCATGAAGCTTGCCGGAAAGCTGTGGAGATGACGGTTCACAACTTTAGTGTGTCTTGATATTAAATAGGTTATGCACGCTAAAGCCGTTAGGTACTCCAACAAGACTCTAGTAATAGCTGAATTTGTTCGTAGTCAACGCAATATTGCGTGTTTCCAAGCAGGGACGGGCTTCAGCCCGTCCCACGAATTCAAGAATGGTACACCCTTCCGCCGTCGCAAAGGTGCTATGGCGGACTACTACAAACAAATTCAATTGTTTTTCACCTTTCCTGAGTTCCCGTGCTCATACCTTCGGAGTTCGCATGTTCGTCATTCGATATTCGTCCTTCCCCTGGGGTCTCCACCCCATACAGAAGTAGGTGTCCACCCCATGGTAGTATCTTCATCCGCTGACTATACTCAGGATTACAAGCCTAATAAAATAATATGATTTGAAAGAGAAAGAGGTGGCAGCATGAGTACAGGGCACATGGCAGGAAGACAAGACGGCAGGAATGAGGAAATGAAAAATACACATGAAGACAATAAAGCAACAAAGAGGTGGATTATGAGTTCCAAAAGACTACAACTTGTAACGGGTTTCCTAACTGTAATGATGTTCTTGGTTGCGGCAATTCAGAGTTTCGCTCAGGCTCCGATCACGAATGCCAGCTGGATCAGCATGGGGCCGAATACCAACGCGGCTGTCTATGCCCTTGCTGTATACTCCAACGAGATATATGCGGGCGGGGATTTCACTGAAATCGGCGGAGAGCCTGCCAGCTTCATCGCCAAATGGGACGGATCCACTTGGAGCGCCCTCGGAACTGGAATGGACGGAAGCGTCAAGGCCATCGCAGTGGATCCTGCCACCGGCGACATCTACGCTGGCGGATATTTTACGGAGGCGGACGGAGCGTCTGCGAACTGCATAGCCAAATGGACCAGGGCCACATCCAGCTGGAGCGCCCTTGGAACTGGAATGGACGGAGCCTTTGATATTGTGAACGCGCTCGCTTTTGACGGAACAAACCTCTATGCGGGCGGATTATTCACCACCGCAGGCGGAGTCACAGTCAACAACATCGCCAAATGGAACGGCACAATCTGGAGCGCCCTCGGAACCGGAATGGATGACGAGGTGTACGCACTCGCCTTGGACGGAGCGACGATACTCTACGCGGGCGGATGGTTCACCGACGCGGACGGTGTCGCTGCGAACTGCATTGCCCAATACACCATAGGCACGACCACCTGGAGCGCCCTCGGAGAGGGAGTCGACGGTCCTGCCAACGTGCTCGTTGTCAAGTCTGGCGACCTCTACGCAGGCGGTAACTTCATCACGGCGGATGGCATCTCGGTAAACAAGATTGCCAAATGGGACGGATCGTGGAGTGCTATTGGAACTGGAATGAACAATGAGGTCAACTCACTTGGTTTTGATTCTTCCGGAATCCTCTATGCAGGCGGACAGTTCACCTCTGCAAGCGGAGTGCTGGCGAACAGGATCGCCCAGTGGGACGGCAGCACCTGGAACGCCCTCGGTTCGGGAACTAACAGCAGCGTCAGAGCCATTGCCTTTGACCCATCGGATATCCTCTATGCAGGTGGCAATTTCACCTACGCAGGCCTCAAGGCAACAAAGTATCTGGCGAAATGTTCCACCTCAGGAATCACAGTCCCCGGTGCTCCTACAACAGTAGTTGCAACTCCTGGAAATGGACAGGCGGATATTAATTTCGTGGCTCCTGACGACGGCGGCAGCGCGATTACTTTGTACACGGCTACTTCAGCTCCTGGCGGCAAAGTTGGAACATCGACGACGACTACGGTAACCGTGCTCGGACTGACAAACGGCACAGCCTATACCTTCAAGGTAACGGCGACGAACGCGCTTGGGACAGGACCGGCATCGCTCGCTTCCAAGGCAGTAAAGCCTGGCGTAGTGCCCGGCGCTCCGACTATCAAAACAGCGGTCGCAGGAAATGAAAAGGCGATTGTCGCCTTCACCGCACCTCTATCCAACGGCGGCAGCGTGATCACATCGTATACCGTAATTTCGGTGACTCCGGACAGCAACATCACGGTCACACGTTCCGGCAGCGCGGCAACCCCGATAACTGTCACCGGGCTTACACCTGGAACTTCCTATACCTTCGTAGTAGTGGCGACGAACGCGCTTGGAACAAGTGCTGCATCCGGCGTCTGCAATGCAGTAGTCCCGACAGCGACAGTTCCCGGCGCCCCGACCGGCGTCATAGCAATGAGAGACGATACGCAGGTGTATATAAACTTCCATCCTCCGCTTTCCAATGGCGGCAGCGCGATCACGATGTATACCGTATACTCGGGCGGCATAATCGTAGGAACCTCGGCTTCAAGGCCTATAACCATAACTGGTCTGACAAACGGCAAGGCCTATACCTTTACAGTAAAAGCGACGAATGCGGTTGGACAGGGGCCCGCATCATTGGCCTCCAAGGCAGTGATTCCTGCAGCACCTCTCACGGCGATAGCGGTAATAACCGGCACGACGGCAGCAGGCCAGATACTGACAGCCGGCGCATTGACGCCGGCGGGTGCAACGGCGACATACCAGTGGATGATGTCTGCAGACGACGTAACATATACGGACATCATTGGAGCAAGGGCAAAGACATACAAGCTGCTTCCAGTCCATGCAGGCAAGTACATCAAGGTGGAAGCAACAGGCACACTAAAATACTGTGAGACAGTAACAAGCGCGGCTACAGCCCAGGTTACAGCTCCGATCACGGCGATGGGTGCAATAGTCGGGACAGCCAGGGTTGGTTATTTATTGACGGCCGGCGCATTGACACCGGTGGGCGCGACAGCAACTTATCAGTGGAAGAGTGCCGCCACATCGACTGGCGCATATGCGGACATTGTTGGAGAAACAGGAAACACATACACTCTTGTTGCGGGTGATCTGACCAGGTTCATCAAAGTGGAAGCGACGGGTTCAGTCTTCTACACCGGCTCAAAGCTTAGCTTGGTAAAAGGACCGGTATTGACGACGGCGATCACGGCTATGGCAGCGATAAGCGGCATACCCCAGGTTGGCGTTGAATTGACTGCTGGTGCATTGACACCTTCAGGTTCAGCGGCAACTTATCAGTGGAAGAGCTCTGCCACGGTAGGTGGTACATATATAGACATTGCTGGAGCGACATCCAACACATATACACCAGTTGCCGACGATGCAGGCAAGTTCATCAAGGTGTCGGCAACAGGTACAGCTGGCTACACGGGCACAAAACTAAGTGCTGCGACATCCTCGGTCGTAGCAGCTCCGCTCACGGCCATAGGCGCAATAGCCGGCACGCCCCAAGTAGGAGTACTATTGACAGCGGGTGCCTTGACGCCAGCCGGTGCGACGGCAACTTATCAGTGGAAGAGTGCCGCCACAGTCGGTGGGGCATATTCTAACATTGCCGGAGCAACATCCAGCACATACATGCCAGTTGCAGGCGATCTGGCTATGTTCATCAAAGTTGAGGCAACTGGTACAGGCGGTTATTTCGGCGCAGTGCTAAGTGCGGCGACAGCAACCGTGACGGCAGCCCCGATCACGGCGATAGGCGCGATAACTGGCACAGTAAGCGTAGGTTCTGTATTGACATCTGGTGCACTGATACCAGCAGGCGCAACAGCGACTTATCAGTGGACGAGCAGCACTACATCAGGTGGGATATATGTAAACATTGTTGGAGCAACGGCAAGCACATACACGCTAATTGCCGACGATGCAGGTGATTTCATCAAAGTAGAGGCGACTGGTACGGGCGGTTATTCCGGCACGGCTTTAAGTGCCGCAACAGCAGCGGTAGCGGCCCCTCTCACGGCCATAGGCGCAATAACTGGCACGGCCCAGGTGGACGTTCAATTGACAGCCGGTGCCTTGACACCAGCCGGCGCGACAGCAACTTATCAGTGGAAGAGTGCCGCCACAGTCGGTGGCGTATATTCAGACATTGTTGGCGCAACAGCAGCTACATACACGCCAGTTGGATCTGATGCAGGCAAGTTCATCAAGGTAGAGGCAACGGGTACAGGCATTTATTCTGGCACAATCCTAAGTGCGGCAACGGCAGCAGTAGCAGATGCCCCGATCACGGCGATCGCAGCGATAATCGGCGCACCTAAAGTAGGCGTTCAATTAATAGCGGGTGCCTTGACTCCAGCAGCAGCAACAGCAACATATCAGTGGCAGATAGCTGACACGGCAGGTGGCGTATATGCGGACATTCTTGGGGCAACGGCAAGCACATACACACCGGTTGCGCTTGATGAAACTAAGTTCATAAAGGTAGTGGCGACAGGTTCAAGCGGCTACTCTGGCACAGTAACAAGTGCGGCAACAACAGTCGTAGCAGCAGCAACAGTGCTAGGTGCAGTAGACCTGGGAACAGCCGGCAATTTTGTGATTCTGGCGAAAACAACAGTTACAACCACTGGAACCACTGCAGTTCTTGGAGATATTGGAATCAGTCCGGCAGCAGCGAGTCTTATAACCGGATTCGGGTTGATTGCTGATGCCGAGAATCAATTTTCGACATCATCCTTGGTAACCGGCAATATATATGCCGCCGACTATTCTCCCCCAACTCCAATTAACATGGGTGTCACCATAGGCGACATGGAAACAGCTTACACAGACGCAGCTGGACGGACATTGCCAGATTATACGGAACTGTACGCAGGCGATGTTACTGGGCAGAACCTCACTCCTGGTCTATATAAATGGGGTACTGGTGTTTTGATATCCGCTGGTGGTGTAACTATCACCGGTAGTGCAACTGATGTCTGGATATTCCAGATAGCACAGGATCTGACCGTGGCCAATGGTGCCATTATTACTCTGGCCGGCGGTGCAAAGGCTGAGAACATCTTCTGGCAGGTCGCTGGACAGACCACTCTTGGTACGACGGCTCAGATGAAGGGAATAATACTTTGCCAGACACAGATTTCGATGAATACCGGCGCAACGCTGGATGGACGAGCGCTGGCGCAGACCGCAGTTACGTTAATCAGCAATAATGTAAATACTCCTACCCCTATTGGCACGGACGCGACAGTCACGTCCGGCACATATACGGTAAGCCCCGTTGTCGGAGGAGCTGGAACAATCATCAATGTGCCTGCCGGTACATCGAAGGTAGTGTTCCTTGCGACCCTGACGAAGGGTCAGGTAAACCAGACCTGGAATACTCAAGGGGTGGCGACTACCGTGCTCGACAACGACATACTGATAGTCACGTCCCAGGATAAATTAACAGTAGTCACCTATACTATTACTACTCCGTAATAAATCGAAAGATGACAACATTCGGGGAGGGAGAAATCCCTCCCCGTTTTCTTTTGTCGAGGTAGGTACGTGCTTCAGCATGTACCATCTTAATCTAGGAATGGGACAGGCTAAAACCCGTCCCTACTTCAAGAACGCGCAAATCCGCCTCGGCGGACTACTACCAACAAATCCAATTATTTTTCAACTTCCCCGAGTTCCCGTGCTTGTTCCTTCGGAGTTCGCTTGTTCGTAATTCATGATTCATCATTCCCCTGGGGTCTCCACCCCATACGGAAGTAGGTGTGCACCCCATGGCGGGATCTCCATCCGCTGACTATACTCAATGATCAACGAGCCTAATAAAATACACATGAAGACAATAAAGCAACAAAGAGGTGGATTATGAGTTCCAAAAGACTACAACTTGTAACGGGTTTCCTAACTGTAATGATGTTCCTGGTTGCGGCAATTCAGAGTTTCGCTCAGGCTCCGATCACGAATGCCAGCTGGATCAGCATGGGTCCGAACACCAACGCGGCTGTCTATGCCCTTGCTGTATACTCCAACGAGATATATGCGGGCGGGGATTTCACTGAAATCGGCGGAGAGCCTGCCAGCTTCATCGCCAAATGGGACGGATCCACTTGGAGCGCCC
>Ga0209417_1000222_pt1 | contig 151755 bp, 145 predicted proteins | sample RifGroF2_FD_184002 | JGI IMG/M metagenome (GOLD analysis project Ga0209417, IMG submission 184002) | Groundwater microbial communities from Rifle, Colorado, USA - Groundwater F2 (SPAdes) (version 2) | ecosystem: Environmental > Aquatic > Deep subsurface > Groundwater | place: Rifle, Colorado... | reverse complement strand
AAAAATCAAAACAATTTTAGGAGAAAAATAATATGCCATTCTTGTCTGAAGAGGATATTGAATTAGCACCTTTAGATATGTTTCGGGAGCAGGCGAATGCAGATGATTGATTATGAGGATTTTAAGAGGGGATTGTATGAATATTTTGTGGGCAAATACAAAAACAAATTATCTGAAGACATGTTCGCTAAACTATTAGACGTGTCAATAAAATATTCTAAACCGGCAAAGAATTGGAAGAAACTAAAATTATCTTAGTGGGCTATTTTTACTCTCTCACTTTTCTAGCTTCAATAGTGATAGTGCCTTTATCAGTTCATAATAGCTTATGTTATTTTTTGCTAAGAACTTAGATAATTCAGGATATTCTTTTATTTTAGTCAACAGTGCTTCGCTTCCTTTTACTTTGTGTATCATCCATAAGTTATTTGCAAGTTTCTTATCTATTTTTTTTCTTATCATTGGGAGCAAAAACTTTTTTATTGCCTTAATCCTATTATCAACACCTTTTTTTGTAGCTAAGTGAGAATCAACAACTATTTTTTGATCTTTGTTTTTATATTTCAGATAATAAAAGCAATAATCACAAAGGAGCATCATCTTCCTGTTTAAATGAATTTTGTAAGTGCTTTTCTCATTATTGCACTGCTGACATAAGTGATTGTTAATCTTAAGCACTTTCTGAGTTGTTGCTTTCGTTCTTTTAAAACTAAGATGACTAATCTCTTTGAGTAATGCCTGTTTGAGTGTTGTTCTGATGAAATTATCAACAGTTATTTTACTATTAGCCATCAGTATGAAGCTTAAATCATTAATTGTGAGAAATGGACCCCAATAAAGGCTCTCCTGAAGTTTCTCATCTGGATGGTTCTGAATAAAACCCCATCTGACCTTCCCAACGCCATAAACCGTGTCAAAAACCTTATTTATGGCTCTCGTTTGCTCTAATTGATATTCAAGAGAGTAATTGTTTCTACAGTAAAAACTCCAAGAATCATCATAAATATCCTTTAAGGCTCGTTTTTTAAGAAAAACCACGAAAGCCTTCCTGAACTGCTCGAAAGAAGGATAATCAGAGACATGATCAAACCAAAAAGATTTTTTCTTATGCATTGAAGGTAGATCTTTACCTATTTTCTTGAAATAATTGTGATAACATTTTTCTGAACAGAAATCCATTCTATGATGGAATACAGCCGTAACAGATCGAGGTGATTCCTTAAAATATTTATTACAATAAAAACATTTCATGACTTGAACACTATATAAGATATATAATAACTTTACTCAAAATCCATGCATATATTCCCGAATTTTACGCTAAATTTAAATATATATTCCCATTGAGAACATATTATGAGTAATATCCTAGATTGGATTGAGAACAAGGAACACCTAAAAATTGCTATAATTGACTATGTAGAATGTGACCTTGATATAATAAATCTTTCAGAGGAGTATTGGATTAAGCATTGGGAAATCTTCAAGCGTAAAAAAGATAATAAAAGAATTTCTCCAAGAGAATTTAGCGAAAGATTATATAATTATTTATGGATACCAAAAGTAAGCGAACTAATAATTATTCTTTATTTGGAAGATTTGAAAGATATTACTCCAACAATCTATGAGATTAACAAACTTCTGAGAAGGACAACAAACCAATATAGTGTGACCTTTAAATCTGTAAAAAAACTTGAAGATTTAGATATTATTTTCACCAAAACAATCAAGGGATCAAATAGGAAACAAAAGCAGATATATATAAAGAAAGATGTAGTTAAGATCTATGGAGATGATGAGTTTAGGCAGATGATGTTAAATGAGTGGGACATTGATGCAAAAGTCTATATAAAAAGAAAGCTAAATTGGTTATTAAAAGAGAAAGAAAAAGTTGAAAACAGAATTAAGATGATAAAAAAAAGCAGAAGATATATGGGGGATAAAAATGACGAGTAATTTATTCTCAGCTCTAGAAAAATATAGAGGTAAGGAAAAAAGAACGCCTCATGAAGAATATTTTACTCAAATCATAACATATTTATTACATTCTGATGAGGAAATCGCAAAAGAATTTGTAAGATATATCGCGAAAATTAAAATCGGATCACCATTTAAGGTAGTTCCTGAATATTTTATCAAAGATATTGGCGAATTTGATATTTTTATTGAGAAAGCCGCAGATACGTTAATTATTATTGAGAGCAAGATGGGTGCTAAAGCACTCAAGAGAAGAGCAGATAGTGAAGAAACAAATATATTGAGCGATAAAGAGATAAATGATGAAAAAGAAGCATTATTCAAATATATTAATTGGATAAATGGACAGAATTATAAAAATAAAATATTCATACTTCTCACATATCCTTATGAAAAGTATATCCCTGTTGAGAAGAAGTTAAAAAATTGTATGAATGATTCAGTAAAGTTTAGGCACATGCCATGGAATGAGGTTCATTATTTTTTGAAATCAATATCTGATAAATTAGTTAGCAACTCAGTGCAATCGTTTCTTGTTAAAGAGATAATTAAATATATGGAGGATGAAAACATGAATGCTTGGCAATCAATAAACAATCAAAGTAACAACGATCTTTTTTCTATGTGGAAAATATATGATCAATTCGATAAAACTTTAGAAGATATCTCTTCAATTTTTAAAAAATCAAAGTTGAATTGTAAACAAAAAAATAGAGGTAATTCTGTAGTGGGCGATTCTGGTCCGACTATCTATAAAGAAGTTAAAATTAATAATAAAGATGTAGCTTTTGGTTTTAATGCACAGGATTCGAATGAAGGATGGGAGTTTTCTTTTTTTATTGAAATCGACGAGCCTAAGAAAGGAGACTTTGATAAGATAAAATCAAAACTAGATGAATACATAAAAATCGAATCTGATGGTGACTATAATGATTTAGAGGCAGAATATATATTAGACGAACAATTTTTTAAAAAAGATCGTATTGAACAGAAAGGAGAATTGGAAAAATTCATAACTAAAGTATTAGATAAGATGATAGAACTTAAAGTACTTTCTTGTCCTTAAATCACTTGTTTCAACAAATCGATTTTACCTCATTTGATTGCCACGCCAGATGAACTATACATAAGAGACAACCCTTATTAGTTCTAATCTTTAAAGAAAAGTTATAAGGTATTATTTTAGTGGAATGTTTTTTGATAATAGTTCTGTGATTTTTTTGCGGCAGTCTTCTGTCCTTACTAGTTCTGTGACTTCGAATTCTCCGCTTTCCTTTGCACCATGTATGAGTACTGCACATGTCTCTGCAGTCTTGTTTAGTGGATGTAGTAAATCCTTGTCTAGGTCGAATGCTGCTACTTTGTTTTCATCAAGATATTTTACGAAAGCTTCTACATGTTTGAACATTTTAATTCACCTGTTGATTAGTGTCTTTAATTTATCTATGTTGGCCTTATTTAGTGGGAATATGAAGCTGGCTTCTAGATTGTTGCAGTAGTCTTCACCTTTTTCAAATGCATCATCCTGATTCCTGGCCTGAAATGTGTTGACCTCTGTAAGGAAGTTGTTGTACGTCCCGCTTCCGCATAATATCGCGAATTTTGGCATTTATTCGCCTTTTACGCCTATTGTGGCTGGTGTCTTAGGATTCTTAGATTTTATTGCTTTGCACACGATAGCATTAGCTTCATTCGAACAATCAATTTCAATATGATAATTTTCCTCTTCCATATAGATCACCTTGCTGTTACAAGAATTTAAAAGCCACTCACCTAAGAGGATTAAAGAGTGGCTTTTAGAAGCTTGTTCTCAAACCAATAGTACAATAGTATAACTTATATAAATAAAATCTCCATATATCATTCGATGGTGTATGAGGGCTTACTCAGAAAACTGGTTTCAACGCATCATGAATGTGATGTAGGTAGGCTAGTTCATAAGAATCAAGTTATAATAAAAGTTTGATTGTTTGGTCACACAAGACATTGTCCCATAGGATATTTAAATTATTGAATATATATTATTCATTATAACAATATTTAAATATAAGTATATGCTTATTGGTTGCTATATGGATGCCAAAAAGCAACTAAATAGCAACTTTATTGAGAAGGGCAAAAGAGTATACCTAACATTTAACGATAAACAACTTTCGCTAATAGATTCATTAGTCGGAGAATTAGGCGATGATAGAGCAGATGTCGTCAAGACGATATTTTTATCATGGTTGTCAGAAAACGGAATAATGCCTGCACTTGTCAAAAAAAGAATGGAGCTTTCCTAATTAAGAATATATCATTAATTTTAAATAGTATGTTGTTTTTCCCTTTATAAATGAAGAGAAAAACACTCAGTAATACAGAAAAGGTTATCGATATTGACATACCGAATAATTTAATAAAAGGCGATCAACCGGCATGTCAGATAAACGCTCTTAATGTAGTATTTCATAACTTAGGTTATGATCTGGATATAGAAAGAATAAAAGTAATATTTAATTATGATGAATCAGATGGTGCCGAAAATGAAAGGCATAATTTTCAGAAATTTAATAATGAACTCCAAAAAATCGGTGTGCCATATAGAACAAACAAAATAGGGTACTCTGATATTCATGATACATTTGTTCAATTTTCGGATGGCAAAAATGGTTCATGTGTTCCAGTATTTTTTGAGATGAGTATCCTAAAGATAATCGCTCCAGCTCTTAAAGATGTGTATGAGTTTAATATTGGAAATAATATATACAAGGAAGATAAAAAACATATATTATTATTAATTGGTTATAAAAAAGGAGGCGAGACATTATTATTTGTTGATCCTTTGTATCAATTACCATATGCTAATAAAGAACCCATAAAAATAAGTTATTTAGATGTATCACAACATTCGAGACATATAAAATCATACATAAAGATTATATTAGATACTTATCGATTAAAAGATATGAAAAATAAGGGGCAAACTAAAATTGAAAACTCATAAATTAGATTCGGACTCAGAAGATAATGTAAAATTATCTATAAATAGGTATTTATTAGATGAATTTGGATTAAATATAGGTATTCATAAAGTAACAAAAAAAGAAAATAGATATATAGTTCAGTTAGCATATTCTAAAGTATTCAATATTTTTGATGAACCTAACAAAAAAGTTTACATTAGGGCAATCACATTTGATAACATATATACATTTGAGCATACGTCCAGTGAAAGAATTAGAATTAAAAGAAAAATATTGAATGAGAACATTAAATCAGAGTTCCTGAATTTGCGGAATAGTATTACGCTTTCTGTCTTGGAAAATAAAGATATAATAAAACAGTTATTACATTTATCTGGCGTCGCGTATTTATTCCAGAAATTCCACTATTTACTGGTACAACTTGTAGATAAAGATAAAATAGAAATCGATTCTGTAATATCAAAAGAAGAGAAATATATGAAATATATAGATTTTTTAATATCAATAGGATACATTGAGCGTAATCGAGATGGAGAGTTTCTCGCAACAAACGAAGTACATTCTATACTTGAAGAAAAACGCCGAGATAAAAATATTAGACCTGAAAAATTATTAGGTGAAACAGTTGATGATATATTATGTGATATTGTAAAAAATCATTTAGACTATCTTGTTAACATATTACAATTTAAAATAAAAAGATTTATTAATATTATGTCTTGCTTTTATTTTTTGAGAGATAGCTTAGCACTTAGTGAATTACACGAAATTTCTCTAGATAAATTATACCAGGTGTATGTTAGATTGATTGAGAAAGTTCCTAAATCACGTATTTACAAATCATTGAGACAACTACAATATGTTGGGATAGTATCGTTATCCGAAGATAAAGAAAAGCAATTAGTGATCTCTCACTTTACCTAAAATAGATATTAATATTTTTCTTTATATATCATATTAATATATGTGATTCAATTCCTGTATCAATATTCTTCACTACTAGGTGTGTTTTGGTGTCTGTTATTTTTATTACATCTTGGTTCACACGGTATCTTGTAACATTATTTGTTTGTTGAGCATTTAGTATCCTGTATTTTTGTAACTTTTTTACATGAGCTCTTACCAAGTTGTCTTTGATTTTTAGTTCATAATCTGTTGGTGTTTCGAATAATTGTTCTGCTAGTTTTGTTGTACTTTCTGCTCTTTCTAACATAGCTTCTTCCTTACTGAAATCAGTCCTAACAACAGGATACCTAGAATGTAAATAGTCTAAGACGGATTGAGTCCTTGCAAATTTTGCTTTAATAAAGTACTTTGCCAGGAAAACCCTGAGTTTAGCATCCTTATAGACTGAATATTGAGAGAATTTAGCATCAATCTGAACACTTTGATTAGGAAGCATAGTTGTCAATAATTTACCATCCCAATTAAGAAAACTAATCTGAATGTCATGCTTGATAAGCCATCTAACCGCATCAAAGGTAATATTTCCGTTTTGGCCGTAGATAACAATGTGATCCAAATCAATCTTTCTAGGACTGTAAACATATTCTTCAGGAGTATCTGTGATATTCCATCGGCCATCCTTTAAATGAACCTTAGAATTATCAACATAAAGTCGTATTCCATGCCCATTTAAGATAAGAATTTTCACCATAAATCACCGACGACAAAAAACACGTTCTCCGTCTATAAATAAGACGTCGTTATTTAAATACTTATCGACAACACTAAAAAGTAACAAAAACTAAAAAAATGTGTTTCCATTTAGAGATATCCCTATATCCCGCTAATTGACTATAATGTCAAAAACAAGAAAAGACAACTTATTAAGGGGATATATTATAAATCAAAGGATAAGCTTTATAGAAAAATAGTATTGACTTAGTATTCTGAAGTGAAAAGCATTACTGTCGTTCACATTGTTATGTGTTTATCGAAGAAAAAATATTCCACTTGCAATCCTGAACATTTTTTATAACGTGATACTCTAGAATGTTCACATGTCAGAAATGTAATGTATTTCTGAGCATGATCAAGACAAAGTCTTGACACATTGACAGTAATGCTTCAGTTAACTAAGTCAATACGAAAAATAGTAACATTATTAAATTATAGTCACTAACATACTCATTATTAAAATGAACTATACTGAAAAATGTTGGATAGAACCAAGTACTGAGCTTAAATATGATATACAATATGATTTTTCTAAATTGAGGGTTTATCCTAAAGTTTGTATAATGTGTTACCAAGATGAGTTTATTGAACTTGCAAAAAATAAATTTAATGCCAAAAAAATAGAAACTCTTCTAGGATATGGGTATTATATCTTTGAGTGCGATAATATTAAAATAGGAATTATTAAAATAGGCATCGGTGCACCAATGATGGCGCTCATTCTTGAGAGACTTATTGCAAGAAGAATTAACACTATATTAAATATTGGTATCGCTGGATCATTACAATATAAAAATATTCCTATTGGCGGGATTGTTTTGTGTACAAAAGCATTGCGATACGAAGGTACGTCAAAATTTTATGTTCCTCCTTCAAAATTTGTATATCCAAATAAAGAACTAAATCAAAGAATAGAGAAGAATCTAAAAAATATGCATATACCCTACATAAAAGGTCCTACTGTAACAACAGATGCGCCTTACAGGTTAAGTGTATCTAAATGTAGAGAATTACGCAAACAAGGAATAATTACCTCAGATATGGAATCAGCAGCAGTATTTGCGATCTCTCAACATCGTAAGATAAAGAGTGCAGCGATATTCGTAATATCAGATGTTGCAACTAAGGATTTTTCCTGGAATCCGGGGTTTCACGATAATAGTTTAAAAAAGGGAATAGAACTTCTTTTTGAGGTCAGTGTTAATAGTTTAAAATAATTTAGTAGGATAATTTTTTTTATTATAGTAAACTATTATTGGTTTGTTAGAATTAGTGTCTGGATTGAGATTTCTTATGATACTAGTATCGTGCATTTTTTCATCTTCAAACATTCTTACACCTCTCTCTTTTTGAATCTCAGACATTGATTTAAAGTTTGTACCCATATGATATCCTATACAGTCATCCAATAAAACTAATGGATTTCCGTTTCTTTTTAATCGTAATCCTAAATCTGAATCTAATCCACCCCATGATTTAAAGTCTTCATCGTATCCATTTAAACAATAGAAATGTGTTTTTGCAATGCCCATATTTCCTCCCCACACCTTATAGTAATCTGGAAGATCTCTTAATGTGTCTTTTCTAGGATCGATTTTTGAATATAAATGTTGATTTAAAATATCCCATTTTTTATTTTTGATATCTTCTAGTGTTATATTTTCTAATGATTGTGACTTGACATATAATAATTTTCCTAGATAGACTGCATCGGGATTTTTTTGAAAATGTAGTATGTACTCTTGAATAAAATTAGGCAAAACCACTATATCATCATCAATAAACACTAAATATTTGTTTTTAGCGAATTCTGCACCCATGTTTCTTGCTATACTCAAATTATTACCCTCATTCTCTATTCGAAAATATTTTGAAGGCATATTTATTTTGTTTACAAAATCTATGGAGAATTCTTGTGTCGAGTCTTTTGAATGATCATCAATTATAAGTATTTCAAAGTTTTTGTTTGTTTGATTTAATAATGCTGTTAAAGTCATCTCTAATAAACTTTTACGATTATACGTGGTTAGAATTATGCTTATTTGATCTTCCATTTTAACGCCTCCTCCAAAGAGATTATTGGAATATTATTTTTATTAGAATGTTCTGCTATTTGAGCAATTAGTTTATGACTATCTTTTGTCATAAAATTGTGGTGTAGTAGTATTCCTACATATCTTGTGTCTTTTAGTAATATTTCAGATCGATTCAAAACACTTCTCAAATCATAACATTCATTTTTAGAATAATCTTTAATAATATCCAGATTTGTAGGGATTGAAATTGTTTTATTTTTTATGATTTCAATCTTATTTCCATAACCTGAAATTATTTCATAGTTGTTATCTAAAAGAAGTTTTATTTCAGGAAAACTGTGCCAAGGAGGTATGAATCCTTTGAATTTCGTTTTCAAATGTAATTCAATTAACTTCCATCCTTTTATTAGATTTTGTTCTGAAAAATTATCTTTTAGAGAAGTATGAAACTCTCCGATAATCAAATTTTTTGGTATGATAGGAGTCATAGATTTATATATATCAGAGTCAGAAATTGCTGATGTGTAATTGACTCTATGCGTATTACCGTGCTGAAAAATAGTGAATATATCTTTTGATAAATATCTTTTGAATTTATCCGTCATATATGTTATCTGATTCGGGATTACCGCAATATTAAGGGGGATACTATCGCTCAGGAAACTTTCTGAAAAATCAATAAATTTTTCATTTTCCAATCCTATATCATCATCCCTAAAAAAAGCAAATTCTTGCGGATAAATTATATCTGATATTTGTTTCAATTCCCATTGTTGCTTAAAATATTTCGTATTCATTTCTCAACCAATATATTCTTGTTTTGTAAATCATTAAATTCAGATCCCAAATACTCTCTCGTATATTCTGTTTTTTCAGACAAAAGTTTGATGATCTTTTTATCTCTAATAGAATACGTTCCTATATAATCATCATATATCCCTTTTTCTGATATATAACACCATGGTGCAAGTTCAAATATATCTTTTGAAAGGCCATTTTTTTGTAGTTTAAGAGTTGAATTTACTTTTGCATTTAAAAAAACTTCTTTATATTGCTTTAACATGTTTTCATAACTGAAATTCTTTTTGATTAACTCAACAGTCTTTTTGAATTCAAATTTGTTGTTAACTATTTTATGATATGCATTCATTAACGCATCTGAATCATCATAATCTATCTGTATGCTTTCCTCAAAATTTTTTAAATTGTATCTCAAACATCCTGCTTTTGTCGCTATTACTGGCGTCTCACAAAGTAGAGATTCTAAGGGTACTAAACCAAATGACTCTACAAAATTTCCTAAATTGAGAGTTATATCACCTAATGCATAAATGTGTCTCATGAAATTAGGGAGAGTCCATTCGAAGAACGACACATGATTTTCTAGATTAAGTTTAGAAATTTTGTCATATAAAATACCGTATTCTCTTTGTAAATCTTCACTACAAAGTATATCTATATGTTTAGGAAATAACAATTTTATTTGTTCGCCATTATCGACAAGTTTTTTTGTTAGGTTTAAAGAGTGATCAATGCCTTTTGATTGCTCAGGTCGGTGTGGAAATAACAAAACTTTCTCTGAATCTGATATATTATATCTCAATTTCAACTGTTTTGTCAATGATTTATCTTTGTAGAATATGGATGTATCAACGCCATTTTCTATATTCACAGCTCTATTCATAAGATTTTCGTAAATTTGACCCACACTATGTTTCATACATTCGAATACGTATTTTGAGGGAACAATCACAATATCATTATCCCCTATAAATGCTGATGATATACTTATCGGATATACAAAATCATGTAATGATGTAATTATTGGTATATTAGGATGATGCACTTTTAGAAATTTTTTAAAATAAAATCCGTCTGCGTGAACATAAATAACATCAGCATTCTCGGCTTCACAAATAACTTTTTTAATGATATTTGCCAAATTATTTGGATTAGTCATATATGGAAATGGAAAAGATTGTCTAAACCTGAGTGATGGATTTACCTTAAAGTTCTGATTTACTTCGAATGGCAAGAAATTATCGTCTCTTCTTGTGCAAAGCACATTGATAGTATTATCTTTTGATAAATACTCCATAACGTTCTTAAAGATTCTTTGTGAACCACCCTGTATATGTTCCTTGAATATGGATGCTATTGATATTGCTAAAATATTCATTTTGATCGCCTGAATCTGGATTCACGCAATGTTTCTTTTATTTTTTTAACTACTTCTTTATTTTCCTGACTATATAATGATTTTGCAGCTTCTATCCACGCATCTTCTTTTGAAAATATTTTTTCGAGAACATGCCCCAAAGTTGCCACTTCATCAAATGAAAAATATTTTGAAGGGTGAACAGGATAGAAGTGTCTTCTTTGCCAATACTCAGTATTAATAATATCGCATCCATACTCTTCTCTATATTTTGCAAAATTGTTAAAAACCGGGGTATTGTTAAATACTATTAGAGGAGAAAATTGAACTGAATGTATTTCTGGTGTTTGGCTAATAAATTTTATTGTTTCTTGAATAGTTTTCGGAGTTTCGCCTATATAAAACATAAAATTGGAACGCATGACTGCACTGCTTTTACTGACGATTTTCGCTAATTTTCTCATTTTTCCTAAATATAAATAAGGATTCTTTGTTTTTCCCATGAGTTTTAGTATATCAGGACTTCCGGACTCCAAACCGATGTTTACAACTTCATAGCCTGAATCTAATAATTCATATATGAATTCTTCCCATTCACTATCCGCTCTAAATTCAGAATTCCATTTTATACCAAATTTTTTCATTCCCAGAGCAATTTCTTTCCCAAATTTTGGATTAACTCCATAAGTAGAAGCAAGCACCGCATATGCTTTTTCTTTTCCGAACAATGATACGCAATAATCAGTTTCATCTAAAAATCTTTTAGGACTTTTCATATCAATTCTGCGGTGGTTTATAGTATTACTTGTACAAAAGTTACATCCATAAACACATCCTCTGCTTTCTTCTATAAAAGGTACAAATTTAAGATAATTAGGATAACTGCTATAGTCCAAAAATGGAAGATCATTTAGTTTAATTTTTGGTGATTTACCAGGAACAGTAATAATTTTGTTGTTTTCTTTATATACTACTCCTGGAATTTTGAATTTGTTATCTGTATTAGATTTTAATATTTGTTCTAACACTAACTCTCCTTCGAATTTTATCACAGCATCAATATTTTGACTATCCATCAAAACAAGTTCTCCCAATGGACCTGCATGTTGGCCTCCAATAAATATTTGAGCATTTGTGTGTGTTTTTGTAAATTCTGCAATTTTTAATGATTCTAAATAATCAAAGCCACTGGTGGAACTTATACCTACGTATCGTGAGTCGATATTTTTGATTTTTTTTTCCATTGAAGAATATTCTGTATCCAGTGAAAGATCTAATATGTTTACTGAGAATCCTTTAGATTTCAAGTAAGTAAAAAGGGATAATATCCCTGGGTTCATTGCTGTTATTCTAAGCTTTTCTGGTACAAATAATGTTCCTGACTGTTCGACAGGTGGTCTTTCTATAAGCGCCGGAGGATTTATTAAAGTCAAGTCATATGACGCCATTATATTCACCATCATATAGAAGTAATTATTTATTTATAAATTATTCCATAAAAACCGTAAATTTTCCTAAGAATATAGAAATCTTTCGTAGGGTAAGGAAAGGTATATATATTTGGAATGCTATCCTTATTAGTGGAATTATGAATCATAAAAGAGTTTTACTAGTTGAGTTATATGAGCATATCGGCTCTGAGATTAGTATTTTTTGAAGCTATTTTATTTTTTCCCAGTAAAATATTTAAACTTGATTGATTGTTGCTAATTCCATGACTAAGTTTATTGTTGTGGTTGGGGGAGTTATTTCTGGAGTCGGAAAAGGAGTTGCTACAGCCTCGATCGGTAGGATCATGCAGGATTATGGATTCTCAGTAACTGCTATAAAGATTGATCCTTATATTAATTGTGATGCAGGAACAATGAGGCCTACTGAGCATGGAGAGGTGTGGGTTACTGATGATGGCGGAGAGACTGATCAAGATCTCGGTACTTATGAAAGATTCCTGGGCATATCAATTCCTAAATCAAATAACATAACAACAGGTCAGGTCTATAAAGAAGTTATTGAAAAAGAAAGAAGAGGAACCTATCTTGGACATACAGTTCAGTTTATTCCTCACATTACTGATGAAATAAAGAACAGGATATTAACAGCGAGCAATGGTTTTGATATTGCATTAGTTGAGATTGGAGGAACTGTCGGAGATTATGAGAACACGGCATTCTTGTTTGCATTAAGAGCTTTAGAAAATACTATTGGAAAAGATAATATCTGCTATATTCTTGTAACATATCTTCCTATACCAAGTCATATTGAAGAGATGAAAACCAAGCCAACACAATTATCAGTAAAATTATTAAGAGAAAACGGCATCCAGCCTGACTTAATATTATGCAGAGGCAAACAAGCATTAGATGACATAAGAAAAAACAAGATTGAACAATATGCTAATGTCAAATCAGACTATATCATAAGCATGCCTGATGTAACAGGAAGAGATACTGTGAATACAACATATATTATTCCTATAAGCCTTCAGGAAGAAGGCATCGGAGATAAAATAAATAATCTGCTGCATTTATCGCCAAAAAAGACCTCTAAGCTTGAAGAATGGAAGCAAGCTGTCCATAATATCATCAATCCAAAAGATGAAGTGAATATTGCAATGATCGGCAAATATTTTGATATAGGAACTTTTAAGCTTGCTGATTCGCATGCATGTTTTAATGAAGCATTAAAACATGCATGCTCAAAGCATAGTCTGAGACTTAATCTGCATTGGATTGACAGTAAGCAGCTTGAGCAAAAAAATTTTAACATAAAAGAATCATTCAAGGATATTGATGGCGTTGTCATTCCAGGAGGTTTTGGAGGATCAGGAGTTGAAGGAAAGATAAATGCAATAAGATTCTGCAGGGAAAACAATATTCCATTTCTTGGATTATGTTATGGATTACAGTTAGCTGTTATTGAATTTTCAAGAAATGTCTGTAGTTTAACAACAGCAAACACTAGTGAGATTGATCCAGAAACACTTTATCCTGTTATTGATATTTTACCAGAACAAAAAGCCATTGAATCAAAAGGAGGAACAATGAGGCTTGGAGCATATCTAGCTTTATTGAAAGAAGATTCAAGAGTGTTCAAGCTTTATGGGATAGATAAGGTCTATGAAAGACATAGGCATAGGTATGAAGTGAATCCTGATTTTCATGAGATCCTACAAAAACATGGAATGATATTCAGCGGAATGAGTCCTGATGGAAAGCTTGTAGAATTTATTGAATTGCCTGATCATAAATTCTTTATTGCCACTCAATCTCATCCTGAGTTTAAGTCCTCTCTTCTTAAACCAGCGGCATTATTTGATGGATTCATCAAAGCTTGTAAAGAATAAGAAAAAAAAATTATAGCTTTATCAGCTTTGCAAAAGTGCCTATAACTGGAATGTATTTCTCCTCACCACTTAATGCATATATTATCCCAAAGATCCATAATGCAAGAAGAGCCAGCCATACTAATATGCCAATAAGCCATCCAATAAAAGGTATAAATGCAAGCACTACAGTTATGACCCATGCGATTATCCATAAAAAGAAAAGTATTAAACCTTGTTTTGCATAGAACATAGCATATTTGCTATCTTTCTTTGCAGCGTAAACTATGATAAATCCTATCAATGTCAGGAATACCCCTAAAAAAGCAAACAGTTTCTCATCATCATTCTTTGCCATAATATCACCCAAAAGCCTTTAAACAGTTAGTATATTTAAATTTACCTAAATTTACAAAGAATTTCGATATTAATATCTATAGGAATCATTAATATATTCTGGATTATAAGTTTCAGGATTAAAAGCTATTTCATTTATCTCTTCACCATTCTCTATTGACCTTCTTCTGAACACTACATTGATCATCTCTTCTCTGGGAATATCTCTAGGAACAACATCGTCTAATATACGTACTGGAAATGAGTCATCCATTTTTGCCTTTATTTTTTTAGTTGTTTTTTGTATTTTAGTTGTCTTTTGCATACCTTAGTATACGATTTTGAAATTTAAGAAGAACCAAAACTTCCTACAGGTGGGGTGGTTGAGAATTTAGAAATTGTAGGAAGCCGGCTTCTTTTTAATGTGATTTATTTCTTGATCATCAATGTGTGAGCAACTGCTGGTTTTCTCATCTCCATCAGCCATAACATGCCAATTCTCATCATGTTTTTATTGAATTTATCTGAAATCTTATAAGTCTTCTTGTACATATCATAATCTATTAAGCCCATGCTTTTCATTGGTGTCAGTATCCTATCATAGAACTGCCTTTTGTTATATGATAAGGTTACTTTTTTCTTTTGGCCAAATTGAGTTGTTTCTTCATCAATAAGCTTGCCTTCATGAAGAGCTGTTGCAAATACAGACATCTCTGTCTTGCCGATCTCTCCTCCTTTCTGCTTCATTTCCTCTATCAATAGCTTAGCAACAACTACTTGCTGAGATGTAGCAAATATGATCTCATATATATTCTCAGGCATATTGTATTGGTCAAATAATATCGTCATGACAGTATGAAATACTAACAAATATATAAATGTTACGTTTTTGTATACTAGTTGGGGGCTCAAGCTTAAAAAAGGTGAATTAATATAGATAAAGGTATACTGATATAGATAAATGCTCTTAATCTGGGATGTACTTTAATATATGAAATGTAGAAAATCCAAAATAATCAACATCATTAATTACTCCTTTAAATCTTATCTTTACAGAGTCTATTAATGACACTAACTCAGGAAGATCCTTAACTATGACTTCTATTTCAAAATCCGCTCCGCCAATAGAATCATTAACTTGATAAATATTCTTATGAAATCTACAAAATTCAAAAAGCTCTTTACTTTTAGAGGTAGAATTAAGATGAAAATCAACCCTATAAGAAGTATAACCCATAACTTCTAGATTCATACCTATTTTGTATCCTATTATCACCTTCTTTTTTTCAAGATTTTTTATTCTATACCTAACTGCCTCTTGACTCAATTTGACTTTCTTTGCTATATCAATTGAAGATTGTCTAACATCAGAAGCATATGCTTCGATTATCTTGACATCTTTTTCATCAATATCTACTTTATTTCCCAATCCATATTCTCTTAGTAAAGGCATTTCTTTTTCATCAATAAAAAAAGATCTATTGAAATTAAAGATTGGTGCATAGACTGAGACATTATATGATTTAATTCTCTCTTTGTATTTATTCATTATAATCTTCCAAATATGATGAAACTCTGATACATTCTTAACTCCGAGAAATAGTGCATAATCCCATTTTCCAAGCATCGATGTTATTGTCCATACCTGTGATAGATTTTCCTTAACAAATGAAACAAATGTTTTTCCATCTTCAATATTCATTTGTTGAAATTTCAGATAGACTCTAAAAGTGAAATATCCTAATTTTGACATATCAATTATTGCGTAATATCCTGTAATGATGCCTTCTGATTCAAGTCGTTTTATCCTGTAGATAACAAATGGTTTTGATCTCGAGATTTTTCTTGACAATTCTGCTAAAGAGATATTTGATTTCTTGTCTAGCGCATATAGTATTTTTTTATCAAAAACATCTAATTTGTAAGCCATTTTCTTATATTTACAGTTATTATTTAAATATTTTACTAATTGTTAAAATATACCATAAGAAGTTTTATTATTATGATAACTATTACATACTCAAAGATGATAAAAATGACAGAAGATAAGAGAAACGAACTTGAAACAGTCCTGAAGGTAAGTGAAGATTACATTTACTATGCGGTGCGGGGCAAAAATCAGTATCTATTAGATGCAGTTACTCTTGATAACGCATTCCTGTTCTTAAGGGAAGCAAAAAAAGAATTCAAAGCAGGGAATTATATAGAGTCAAGAAAATCAATAGAGATTGCAGCAAAACATAACGTGGTTATAAAAGAAAGATTCTTAGTGACACATTCTGAGGATATAGGAAAACTTGTCCATGTGTTCAAGGCGAATTTTGACGAGAATTCTAATGACCCAAATGATCCAATCTATGACGCAATAGAAACACTAAACTTTAGGCTTGACGGAAGAAAGTTTGGTCCACCTATAGTGCATTATAATGGGACAACGGATTCGGGGTTGAGTTGCGGATTACTTCTTTTTTACGGGCAATATGAACATAACGATACAGATGAATATTTAAACAATCCTCTAACAAAAAAAGAGGCATTGGACCAAGTTAGGAGTTGGTTCCCTCTTAAAGTCATGACTAAAAAACATAGAGAAGTTACATTAAATCCACGCTGTCTGGAAAGTTATACTTTCAATCCGAAAGCATTTCCACCGCTTGGTGTAAAGAGTAATGAGGATGAAGTAGCATATCTTGCTTTGCTTTATTCTTTGGCTAATGAGGGAATATTTCGTGACAGGGGAGGAAACTTCACTGCGATTTCTTACAATTTCGGAGATCCTGTAAGTGGACAAATAAAAAACTTTGATCCTTGGGGAATAATAGGAAAAATAAAATCTATTGAAAAAGGAGATCAACATCACAGAAAAGAAAAAATCATCAAAATCGAGCTTGATGATTCCCTGAAATGAAACTTCGACTATAAATTAGGAGACATACTAAGGTATTGATGGAGAGAAAAACAAAATGACAAACCAGAGAATAAATTATGACCAATTTCCGGCAACAATGCACCATTTGATAATATACTTAGATAAAATTTTATTAAATAAGCAGCCTGATACCCAATTAATTGCAGTGGACAGAGTCGGAAATTATAGGCACGTTAAACCAAAACAACTTGTAGAGCGTACTTACGAGATCTCCAATGTAAAAATCTACCCAGCCAGAAATCAGCCAATGGTTACATATGACGCCGAGGTGCGTAACAAAAATAATAAAGAATTGGATACCATATGCGGAATATTTGCTGATAGCTGGGCTGTAGAATTAGGAAAAAAAGAATTCAGGTTAAATATTACCGATCAAGCAAATAAAAGCTATAAAGAATTCAACCAATATTTAAAACAAAATTTCAAGGGAGTTGAGTTTACAGGGGTAGCCATTGAATTCTCCAGAGAACAATGGGAAAAACATAGTCAGGTCAATAATCTTATTAATTTTATACCATTTAACGCAATAGATACGTACAAAGCTAATTTATCTCGCCTGTTTAGCAAAGACAAAAAATTAGATTTACTTATAGGGATTTTAATGCAAAGCGAATAAATCAAAAGTAGAAAAGTATACAAAGTGATGAAAAATGTACTGTTTACTAAAACCAAAACAAAAAGGAATAGTTCTTGGCAATAAGAGAAATCATGAAGACCTAATCTTATCAAAAGGATTAGTTCTTGAATTGCTTGCAAAGGATGAATTTGAATCAGGACACTTCTTTAATGCAAGAAAGCTAATTGAATGTGCTGTTGATGCATATGAAAGGAGAGATACATATCGTGATCACAGTCAAGAAGCTGAAAATCTTAGAACAACATTTCTTAACAAATCTGAGAATGATTTCGGCAAGAAAATATACATATATCAGTCGTATGATGACCAAGAAAGACTTGAAGCCATTAATTACGGGGGTTTTGACTTTAAGCCGTTCATATACGATAAGCATTATTACGAAGATAATTTTAAAAAAAGAGATTTTGATAGAGTGCTGGCGTTTTGTGAACCAGAAAAATATGCAAAATCTGAAAAAGAAAAACAATCTTGTATAGATAATTTCAAGAGATATGCATAGCATTACAGTCTTACACTCGAAGAGATAGATTATAGCAACCTGAACAAGTTCGAAAAGAATGGAGAGATAAGAATTGCAATGCTGTATTCTCTAGCATCTAATGGTTTTTTCCGTATGAAAGATGGAAGTTTCAATCATATTGCAGGAAACCCATGGAAAACAATCAAAAAAAATATCGGAATATGGAATTTCAACGGATTTCATGCAGAAAAATATGGGCAAATACTCGAGAAATTGGAGGTGTATAAATGAAACAAAAATATTGGGCAATAGCATACCAGACTATTAATTCAGGAAATGGTTCTGATAACAGAATGACGGTTATTGGATTCGAAAACTGTGATGAAATCAAAATATTATCTGCCAATCCATTATATGAATTAATAGTACACAAAGTCATTCCTTTAGGTACACCGCATGTAGAGAAGATTAAACAAGTTAAATTCATATGCCAGAAATCTCTAGATGATTTGACTAATGAGTATACCTCAAAAACAGAAGGTAAACGCTTTTCCATTAGGAATTCTGCTTTTGCAGTCAGAATACCCCGGTTTGCATCATATGATGAACTTGAAACTCTAGAAAAGAGAATAAGCAAAATTGGAAAGATAATATACAGTTAATTATTCATAGAATTTCCTTATCATCTCCTTATACAGAAGACTTACTTTTAATGGCCAATTGTTTGGAAAGCATCTCATGTAATTGCTCCAGGAGTATCTTTCATCAAGAAAAACAATAATACCTTTATCCTTCTCAGATCTAATGCATCTTCCAGCAGCCTGAATAGCTTTAGTGAATGCAGGAAACAGATATCCGTAATCCCATCCCTTACTGAACTTTTTATCAAAATAATCAATCAATGCCTTTGTCTCAAGATCAGGCTTTTGCAATGGCAAGCCAACAATTATGACCATTTTAAGCACATTTGGAAGATCGATGCCTTCTGAAAAGCTTCCGCTAATAACAGCCAATAATACAGCTCCTGTATCCTTGTATTTGACAAAATTATCCAAAAACTCTTGCTTATCCTGTTTTGACATTTCAGGTCGCTCTGTAAATACAGTCTTTTTTGTCAATAATGAAAATGATTTAGATATCTCATCCATTAGATAATAACTTGTAAAATATATTGCAATTGATCCTTTAACATCTTCAGTAATATCAGCCAATGTCTTTGCAATCTCTTTGTATTGCTCAGGACTTCTTAACTCATATTTTGTGCTTGTCTTAGGAACAATAAGATTTAGCCTATTCTCAACAGGGAAAGGACTTTTCAAAGTCAATTCCTCTGCATCAATGCCAAGCAATTCCTTATACATTGATGTTGGAGTTAAAGTTCCTGACATCAACACACAAGAATAAGCATTCTTGAATACTTGTTCAGCAATAATGCTAGGATCAAGGCACCTATAGCCTAAAGTTATCATTTCTGTTTTGTCTCTTAGCTTCTTTAAACTTAAGATTCTTGTAAAGCCTTCATCCTGGCCTATCCATGCTTCAAGAAATCCAGCAATACTCCCAACATAGCTCATGTTCTGGATATCTCTAATAGCATTTCCTGCAAATACTAGTTCAGAGATTAATTCATCATAATCCTTAATTCTGTTAATATGATCAACAAACTCTTGCTTTGTGAGGTATTTTTCATTAGTCTCATAGAACCTCACTTCTTTTGCAGATTGGAAATTGCTTAATGTAACATTAGGATTTTTCTGGAATCTAGCACTTTCATCAAACCTTAATCCAGAACTATAATCATCAAGAATCTCATTTAATTGCTCAAGCTGTTCTCCAATAGCTTCATAATTATATTTTTTAGCTTCAGTTATAGCTCTCTTTATCTGGATATTAGACAAGAATTCAGAACTCAAATCCTTTATCCTTGAAGGAAGATTATGAGCTTCATCAATGATGATTATCGCATTCTCAAGACTTTTGCTTATTTTCTTAAGGAAATTATCCCTTATCATAGGATTAAACATATACTGATAATCAGCAATTATTACCTTAGCGTTTTTTGCGAATTGTAGCGCAATTTCATAAGGACATATTGATCTTAAGGAGCTTGATTGAATAATATTCTCTGCTGAAACAACAGATTTCTTCTTAAGGTCATTTAAGATATGTTCAGCATCAGGACTTAGTTTTGTGCCTGACTTCAGAGCATTAAAGTAATCACACTTTTGATTATCAACAAGCAACCTGCAGAATTCATTAAACTCTTTGCTATACATCTTGTCAACAGAAGGCTGAAGACAGAGATGCTTTTTCCCAATAACAGAGCTGCCAATAATGTTTAATGAGAATTTATCATTGATTTTTTTTAATGTTTCTAGAACAATCTTATGCTGTGTGTGTCTTGAAGTCAAGAAAAATAAAGTCAGATTATTGTTGTTTTTAATGATATGAGTCAATGCAGGGCTTAATGCTGCAGCAGTCTTTCCTAAACCAGTAGGAGCGTGAGCAACAAGACTTCTTCTATTCTTGATACATTCATCAATCTTCCTGATCATAACATCCTGAATCGATCTAATTTCTGGATGAGGAAAAAGCATCTCTTCAATCTTCTCAAGCTCAATGTCAGGCATAATTGAAGAATAGAAGATTTTTTTATAAATCTTCTTAAAAACGTCATATTTATAAATCATTTATTTTTCCTCTTAGAGTTTCGAGTACAGACTGCATTGAGTTGCAAACATGCTGTCTGAGGTAAGGAAATGAACACAATAGAATCAAGTAAAATAATCGAAAATTTAGCAGTACAATTGAAAAAAACAATCAAGCAGCCTGAATGGACACCATATGTTAAGACCAGTACTCATAAAGAAAGACCACCAACAGACAAGGAATGGTTCTTCAAGAGAGCTGCATCAGTATTGTTGCAGATATCAAAAAAAGGTCCGATAGGCGTAGCAAAATTAAGAGTAAAATATGGTGGAAGAAAAAACATGGGCGTAGGACAAGAAAAGTTCTATAAAGGATCTGGAAATATTATAAGAAAAGCTTTGCAAGAACTTGACAAAGCAGGATTAACAATACAAGCAGAAAAAAATGTTCATAAAGGCAGGGTATTAACACCAAAAGGTCAATCATTAATATCAAAATGCAATAGATGATTAAAATGGCAAAGGTAAAACATCCAAGCAAAAAAGCACGATTAGCAAAGGCAAATAAAAGAACTAGATGGGCGCCATTCTGGACTGTTCCAAAGAAATATGGAAAGACAAGAAGAGTGCATCCGGGAAGACACACTAAACAAAAACGTTCTTGGCGTAGGACAAAGTTAAAAGCATGAGGATAAAATGATTGAAAGAACATATATTGTTCCATTAAGAAAAGGATTCATCAATAAAGCACGATATAAAAAAGCAAAAAAGGCAGTCTCAACACTACAGGAATTTCTAAAGCAGCATATGAAATCTGACAAGATACGTATCGGAAAGAATCTTAATGAATACTTATGGAAGCATGGAATAAAAAATCCTCCACATCACGTAAAAGTATCTGTGATAAAAGAGGATGATGGAACAGTCAAGGCAGAACTGCACGGATTCAAGTATGATCATATGAAGAAAGAAGAAAAGGAAAAGCAGAAAGATAAGAAAGAATCTGCAGAGAAGAAAGTTGAAGAAAAGAAAAAAGAGACAAAAAAAATGGAGAGTGAAGAAACTGCTGACGTTAAAGAAGAAACTCCAAAAAAACAGGAAACAAAAAAGTCTTCAACACCTAAAAAAGTTCCTAAAAAATAAATTATTTTTTATCTTCTATTATGACTTGTAATCTCTGCCTGGACTTTTCTCAATGCAGAGTCTAGGGCAACAAACATATTCTTATCAACAATCTCTGAATTGAAAGGCTTACTATCATCAATAACCTTAACATGAATTTCATGCTTTGCATTATTATCAATTTTATGAATCTCTTTGAGCATCACTGTTATTGACTGGAAATTCTTGCAATTCTCCTGAATCTTTCTAGTATAACTCCCTACGATCTTCTTAACAACAACCACTTCAGACAAGCTTACTTGCTTAAAGCCTACTAATTGTATATTTCCACCAAGATTCAATGGTTCATTTACTTTATCACTAATCTTTTCGTCTGTTTCTGCCATGTAATCACCTCAGAACAAAGACAAGAATAATTGTTAATTTAAATAATTTGTGGAAATGAAAAACTCGAAATCAATCACATTTATAAACAATAATTTTTTCCTAGTCAATATCAGCGATGTGAGTAGTTGCTTACTTGAAGCTGTCGTAGAAATTTATTAAGAAGCGAATTAAAGAAGTTTGAGGGACTGAACGAAGTGAATGTCGCTCGCTTTTACTAAATTTTTTCGCAAAAAAATTTGGAGGCAAAATGGGATTGTATAAACATGTTAAAGAGACCTGGAAAAAACAGGATCATGATTTCTTACAGATGCATAGAAAGAGGTTAGCAGAGTGGAGAAAAGAGAATACCACTGTAAGGATAGAGAGACCGACAAGAATTGACAGGGCAAGATCTCTCGGATATAGAGCTAAACAAGGCATCATTGTTGTAAGGCAAAGAGTCAATAGAGGAGGAAGACAGAGGCCTACAATAAGGTCAGGAAGAAGAACTTCTCATAATTTCCAGAGAAAGATACTTGACAAGAGCTATCAACAGATTGCAGAAGAAAGAGCAAATGATAAATACAAAAATTGTGAAGTGCTGAATAGCTATTTTGTTGGAGAGGATGCAATCTATAGATGGTATGAAGTGATTCTTATTGACAGGGATCATCCTGTTGTTGTTTCAGATCCATTGCTTAAGAGCCTTGCAAATATGAAAGGAAGAGCTAATCGTGGATTGACAAGTGCAGGAAGAAAATCTAGGGATGTCTAATTTTTTTTCTTTTCTTTATCATCAACTGTCAAAATTCTATTTATTGGGCTATGATGCGTTGGAACCATTAGATATAATAATTCTGCAATTATTATAAACAATATTAATATCACAAGGCATGCTCCGAATGTTGTCCAATCAAGAGGAATCTTTGAAGAATAAACAAGCATTATCCCTATTAATCCTAAAAAATTTATATAGGCAGGGCTTGATATAGCATATGCCAACTTTTTTGGCAGGAAATGGAAAAAATCAATAAATAATAGCAATAATGCAAAACTGAAAATAATCAATGCAACAAAAATCTTTGAGTTTCCAACAAATATTGCATCTCTTATTGTCAATCCTAATGGCTCATAGGTATGCCTTAATAAATCTATTGAAATAAACGCCAATACTAATGCATTGCCATAGGCAGTATTCCATCCAAGCTCTTCATCTTTGTATCTGCCAAAATAGAATTCAATTAGTATTGCAGTTGCAAGCAATGGAAGAAGCATCCATAACATTTGAGGATTCTTAATTGGGGCTTCTAGGATGGCAAGAATCCTAGAAAAAAAATCAGTGCTTAAATAATTTAGGGTCTGATTAACAACAGTAGATGCAGCATTAACAGTTTCATTAAACATAATGCATTCTAGAATGACTTGTTTATAAAATTTATGATTAATATTAATCTAGAAATATGTAATGCTTCTCATTCCTGTCAAGTTCTTTAAGGATTCGCTTAATAATAATCTTTTCAGGATCTGGAATCAACTTTACTCTCCTCTTTAAGTCTTCAAAATCCTTGAATGGGTCGCCTCTTCTCTCTTCAAGAATCTGCCACATATGCTTTTTTCCCAGTCCTGGCAATAATTCTAGTGAATGCATTCTTGTGCTTAAAGGCTGTGCTGCATTAAAGAATTCAACAAATCTTACAGGATTTTCATGCACTATCTTCTGGACAATATGCTCAATCTCTGATCTTGCAGTTGGTGTAAGTTTAATCAAAGGAAGCCTTCCATTGATATGATGTATCTTATCTCTCTCTTTCTCTCCAATATAAACCTCTTGTGATGGCTGCAAGAAAACATCCTTCTTAGGGACAAGCTCAAGCAATGTAAAATTTTCCTTTCCAATGACCTGGACTATAGGTGTTTTTTTAAACATAGGCCTATCATCATTGCTGTATCCATTAGGCAAGAAATCTAATACAACTGCATATTCTTCTTTCATTTTTTCTTGTCTTTGCTCCATAGTCAATAATTTAATTATTTATGATAGTATTTAAATTTTGTGCAGAAAGGCCTTATTTCTTTTTAGGCCGATAATCCTCAACTAATTTCAGAATCTTCTCAAGATTTTCATTATTTATTGTTAATGAATATCCTGATGTAATGTTCTTCAATTCAACCATGCTTGACGGCAATAAATCAATGATTTTGCATATGTGAACATCTTTTAATCTTGGAATGCTTAGTTTCTCGATTTTTTGAAAAAGCTCCTCAGCATCCTTTTCCTTTATAACCTTCAATACCTCTAACTGTTCAGATACTTTTGCTGTCCTAAAACCAAGTTCATCATCTCTCTTCTTGATCTCTTTTAGCTCTTCCTTCAATTGAGCAAGGTTTATAGGTTTTTCTTCGACGATTTTTAGATCAGGCATTTTGATGCACCCATGTAATTATATTTTTTATATTTTTGATAAGCTATTAGTTTATACAATAATTAGCTTAATTTCTTTAAATGTATTGGATGGACTATTAAGGTTTTTTTCTTGGAAAAATCACTGATTTCAACTTGATAGCATTGGCCTTTAACACCAGTAATTATCCCGACTTTACCTAAAAATTTAGGCCTGTACATTCCCCTCTGATATGCTGGCTCAACTATCAATGCAACCTTGTCTCCTGTATTTAATTTTTGCAGATAACTTCTTATGCTTAGCTTTCCTTTATCTGACTGATTCTTCTTGAATTTTCTTCTAGTTCTCTTCCTAAATCCATCCATCCTAGTTGTCATAATAATCAATGAAAAGGAAAATTGAGGTATTTATAAAGATGTCGGTTGAGTCTTTTGAATGTAAAATATCAACACTAGAGGATACTAACATAAAATTTATAATATGAGGTAATTTCTATTTATAACTGGGTGTGATATGGCTAAAAAGAAATCTAAAGTCAATAAGAGCAAGAAAAAGGAAACAATAAAAAAGGTTGATGTAAATCCAACTACTGAGAAAACTATTGATATAAAGAATCTTGCTTTTAACACTACAAAAGATATTCCTGTTTCTAAATTGATAATTGATCAAGTCATTGGCCAGGAGGATGCTGTTAATGTAATAAAAAAAGCAGCAAGGCAAAGAAGGCATGTTCTTTTAATTGGAGAGCCTGGAACAGGAAAAAGCATGCTTGGGATTGCATTAGCTGAGCTTTTGCCTAAAGAAAAATTAATGGATATACTTGCATTGCCTAATCCTAATGATGAGAATCAGCCATTAATAAGAACTATTGAGGCTGGCAAAGGCAGGGAGATAATCACAAAAGCAAAGCTTGAGAATAATTCAACATTGAAAAGCCAGAATATCATAATACTTGTTTTAGCTGTCATTGCAATGATTGCCCCATGGTGGGTGAGGAATTATTATAAATCAGACATAATGTTTGCAGCATTCTTCTTAGGAGGAATGATGTTCCTTGCAGCATTTGTGATGTTCCTGAATCTAGGTAAAAAGGTTGCCGGAGGCAATCAGGGAATACCAAAATTGATTGTTGATAATTTTGATAAAAAACAGGTTCCATTCTATGATGCAACTGGCGCTCATGCCGGTGCATTGCTTGGGGATGTATTGCATGATCCATTCCAGTCAGGAGGTTTAGGGACTCCTGCAAATGAAAGAGTTGTAGCAGGAATGATACATAAAGCACATATGGGTGTTTTGTTCATTGATGAGATATCAACATTAGAACCAGCAACTCAACAGGATTTATTGACTGCATTACAAGAAGGAAAATATGCTATAACTGGTCAATCAGAGAGAAGTGCTGGTGCAATGGTCAGAACAGAGCCAGTACCTTGCACATTTATTCTGGTGGCAGCAGGAAATATTGAAACAGTACAGCATATGCATCCTGCATTAAGATCAAGAATCAGGGGTTATGGGTATGAAGTGTATATGAATGAAACAATGCTCGACACAGAAGAAAATAGAAATAAGATAGCAATTTTTGTTGCCCAAGAAGTCACTAAAGACAAGAAGATTCCTCATTTCACCAAAGATGCTGTTGATTATATAATTGAAGAGGCAAGAAGAAGAGCTAATAGAAAAGGGCATTTAAGCCTTATGTTCAGGGAATTAGGTGGATTAATAAGAGCAGCAGGAGATGTTGCTATGGAAGAGAGTGCAGAATTTGTCAATAAAGGGCATATAATCAAGGCAAAAAAGATTGCAAGAACTCTAGAGCAACAAATCTCTGATAAATTCATTGAACGAAAAAAAGAATATGAAGTAATCATTGTAACAGGCAAAAAAGTCGGAAGAGTAAACGGGCTGGCTGTCATAGGCTCTGGAATTAATTATTCAGGAATCGTATTGCCTATAGAAGCTGAAGTCACTCCTGGCGGAAAAGAATCAGAGATCATCGCAACAGGAAAACTTGGAGAGATTGCTAAAGAAGCAATAAAGAACGTGTCTGCAATAATAAAAAAATATTTTGGCGAGGATATAAAGGAAACAAAGGATGTTTATGTTCAGTTCTTGCAAACATATGAGGGCGTAGAAGGGGATTCTGCATCAATAGCAGTTGCAACAACAATCATATCAGCATTAAAGAAAATCCCGATAAAGCAGGATTATGCAATGACAGGATCTTTATCAGTAAGAGGAGAAGTGCTTCCTATCGGCGGAGTAAGTGCAAAGATAGAGGCAGCTATTGCAGCCGGCATAAAGAATGTCATAGTTCCTAAAACAAATATGAAAGATATTATTGTTGATCCAGATAGATTATCAAAAGTTCATATAATTCCTGTAACTACAATTGTTGAAGTCCTTAAAGAAGTATTAGACTGGAAAGGCAAAGAGGACATATTAAGAAAAATAGAAAAAGCCAGTGATTAATTGCACATAAAATCATAAAATATATCAAAATGAAAAATCGATTTAAGAAAAACAGTCAATATCTAAAGCATGTCAAATGGACAGCCACACATGCTGAAAAAGAAATTGAGAATGGTCTTGAATTATTGAAAAAAATTGATAGGCCGATTATTACAATTTTCGGCTCACACACTCTTACTAAAAACAATAAATACCATAAGCACTGTGAAAAAACCGCCTATGAACTCGGAAAAAAAGGCTTTGCTATTGTCACAGGTGGCGGTCCGGGAATTATGCAGGCAGCTAATTCTGGAGCAAGCAGGGCAAAAACAATATCTGTTGGGATAAGAGAAAGACTTTTACGAGAACAAAAAGTAAAATCAGATATTTACACTAATAAAATAGCCTTCAGATTTTTATTTGTCAGAAGATTTATTTTACAAATAAAAAGTGATGCAATAATATTCTATCCAGGAGGATTCGGGACTTTAAATGAATTATTTGAATATGCTACTCTAATAGTGACTGGCGTGAATGATAGGATCCCTGTAATATTAGTCAATAAAGAATACTGGAATGGACTGTATGTTTGGATGAGAGGTGTTTTATTAAAAGAAGGCATAATAACCAAAAAGGGACTTAAACTGATGAGGTTTGCAGATAATACAGAACAAATTCTTGAAATAATTAATAGAAAATAACAAAAATTCGCTGTTCGGAGCTACATAAAAATCCAAAGGATTTTTTGTACAAGAAATCTCAGAGATTTCTTTGTATCCACAACCTAAAGGTTGTGGTATTACGCTCCTCACTTAATCGCGAATTTTTGGAACATAGAAATCTATACGAATTTCTTGTTCAAAAATGCGAAGCATTTTTTGAATTAAAAATTTCGACCTAAAGGTCGGGGTACAACAAAATTTTAATAAATTTTGTTGTACAAGAAATGTACCACATTTCTTTGTATTAAACCCTGAAAATTTCTGTCGAAATTTTTAATAATAACTGATTCTTACCAAGAAAAAAATCGTATCTAATTCAAAATTCTATACTATCTCCTACTGATGGAGCGAACACTTTTGCAAGAAGATTCTTTTCAGCCCAGGCTTTTAATGATAATATAGATGATTCATCTCCGTGATTAAATACCAGATTTTTTGGATTCAATGCTTTTATCAACTGCTTTATCTCATTATCATCTCCATGTCCTGAAAAATCAAATTTCTGCACTTGGCATTTAACATAAGTCTTCCAGCCGGATAAATATATGTAACCTTCATCCAGCAATAATCTTCCATTTGTCCTCTTGCATTGAAATCCAGTCAAAAGGATTGCATTGTTCGGATTACCCCACATGTTCTCTAGATAGGCCATTACAGGACCTCCTTGAAGCATTCCTGATGTTGTTATGAAAATTCCCTTATTGTTCATGATTTTATGCCTCTTTTTTTCCTTTTTCACCAAATCAACTTTCTTATACATATCAATTAGGGTCTTTTTCCCATTAATATTTGTCGGATCTAATGATAAAATCTTTTTTGTTAAGTCAACTGACATTCCATCAAAATATATCGGTACAGAAAATTTTCTTTTTGATAGGATCAAAAGAATCTCTTGAGCCCTGCCAAGTGCAAATACTGGAATTAATGCAGATCCTTTTTTTACAACTTCTTCAACCTTGTCTAAAAACGCCTCTTCCAGATCATTTCTGTCAGGCAATATCTTTCCTCCATATGTTGATTCTGTAATCAATACATCAATATTCTTTAGTTCAGGATCATTAAGCAATTGCTCTGCTCCTTTCATTAATCTTGTTGTAGCCAGTTTGAAATCTCCTGTATAGAGGATCTTTTTTCCCTCTGCATTGATCAGAATCATTGCACTTCCAGGGACATGTCCTGCATTAAAGAATTTAAAATCAATATTCATATGCTTATATGCCTTGTTGAACTCAATTATTCTTGTTGACCTATAGACATTCTTTAAATCAATTTTTTGATAGGCTGGGTGCAAATGCTTGATTCTAGCAATTTTATATGAATCCCTTAGCAATACAGCTGTCAATTCTCTTGTTTGCTCTGTAGTGAATATTGGACATAATAGATTATAATGCTCGAATAACGGCAATGATCCAGTATGATCAAGATGTGCATGGCTTAAGAATAATCCATTAATACCTGGAAGATTAAAGATATTGAATGGTGCCTCAAAGCCATCTTCTTTAAATTTGACACCTGCATCCAATAGAAATCTATTGCCCTGTGTAATCAACTCAATGCAACTCTTTCCCACCTCTTTTGCTCCACCATGAAAAACTAGCTTCATGCAATAAAATCCAGAATGGGTAATATTTAAATCTTTTGTTTATGTCCTGTATGTTTGCATCTGGTTTATAGTTGCATAATTAAAAAACAAATTTCACTAGCAATACAATTATGATTATTATGAAGACTAGTGCAGCTATTCCTAACAATACAATATAACCTGTTGTATTCATAAATCCCTGTGTTCCATAGCTTGGAGCTGAGGTTCCTGTTGGATAAACTACAGGTGGTGTAGGAGTTGTTGGTGGTGTAGGAGTTGTTGGTGCTGAGGTATTGTTTGTTGCCGCACAAGTATCTACATATAATGTTACAACACTTACATCAGATTGCTTATTATCATAATATGATGTGACTTCGATATTATAATTCCCTGCTTCAATGCTTGATGGGACATTGAATGTTAATGTCTTTTCAATATCATCTGCCTCATCAATATTTAATCCAGTGAAATATTCCTCGAGGTTAAGCTCAGAATTGATTATTTCTATCGCAACATTGTCTTCATCATTATTGCCTGTATTCTCAACCAATGTCTTTAAAGAGACTCTGCCACCACAGGATATTCTTGATGGACTTAGTGTTGTTCTTACTATGCTTATCTCATGGCTTTTCTTGTCAATATTAATAGTTATTGTGTAATCATCTTCATGATTTGCACCATTCTCATCTTCACCATCAACAGTGATATCAATATCATAATCATCCTCATCAATATCTCTTGGGATAGTGAATGAGAATTCTGAATCATCTTTATCATTATCTTTGATTCTTGATATGTCAGCATCATCATCTAAGTCTAAGTCAGAATCTGACTCAACAGTCAAAGTGATATCTTCAATGTCTATGCTTTCGTCGTACTCATTTTTTAATGTGACTGTAAGAATTACTTCATCACCTGGCTCAGCATCGACATCCTCACCATCATCAAGACTTGAGCTTTTGCCGTCAACATTTACCTTTACTCTTGAAATGACTAATTCTGATTTTGTTGTTAAATAGATGTTTGATGTTCTCGTAACCCCAGAAGCGGCTGCTGTTATTGTTCCAATACTCTTTCTTCCAGAATCCTGATCATCTGGAACAGTGACTGAAACAGATACATCAACAGATTGATTAGATGGAACATTTATATTATTCTGTGAGAATTGCAATGCATAAAGTGATGCTGCATTAGAGCTTAAAGCTACCGTAATATCATCTGATCCTGTATTTGTAATCTTCAGGTTTGCAGTTGCTGTTTGCTTCCTTCTTTGATCATTTGAACCTAGTTCAAGATCTGAAACAGTGAATGAAACTGCCTGAGAAATATCTTTTTGAGTAAAACTCCTTGATACTGCATCTGAAATTAATGATTTGAATTCCAATGCATGTACTGATGTGGTTGCAATCAAAAGTGCTGCAAACAATACAAAAATTAGTATCTTTTTCATTTTATACCCCCCAATAATATTAAACATAAGCTTAATCAATGATTCATCACTCTGTAGTGATTTATTATTTATAAAGGTTTCGATTCCAGTGGAATCGAAGTCCAAAAACACAAAGTGTTTTTGATGTTTCGAAAATTCCGATTTTCGAGACCCTGAAATGTTATACATTTCATACGTTTCGGAATTTTTCAAATTCCGAAGCCTAAAAACATTAAAAAAATGTTTTTTATGTTTCGGTTCTGCAATAATCAAAGCCCAAAAACACAGAGTGTTTTTGCTTTTGGTTTGATCTGGACATACAGTATAAACCTACTTATGCACATTAAACATCTGGTTTAAGTCAACAGAATTCTCTGCATATTCTTCCTTAGGCTTAACATCCTTAGGCTTTTCCTTAATCTCTCTAGTATGCTCTTCTAAAGGGCCTTCTTCTTCCATCAATGCTCGCAGCTTATCACCATCAATCTGTTGCTTTGGTTCTTCATCAGTAGCATTAGCCTTGTCTTCATTATTTGATTGATCTTCATTATTTGATTGATCTTCATTAATAGTTTGATCTTCATCACTAACTTGATTTTCGCTGCTATCTGTTGAATCTTGAATTTCTTGAGGCTCTAGCTCTTCAATATTCTTAATCTCGTGCTTATCCTCTTGGATTTGATTCATCATAAGGTCTTTTAAAGTGCCTTTTCCGAGATAAACATCTGTCTGAACTTCTTCAAGTAAAACATTCTTTTCATGTGCTTCTTCATCAACTGGTTTCTTTACAGGCTCATTTGTCATTAAAGGCTCAATCCTTCTGCCTACAATGTCTGCCTGTTTTATCTCAGGCTTCACAGGCTTAATAGGTTCAGATTGCCTAATATCTCTAAGATTCTTTGCAGTCCTCAAGAATTCCTGGGCCTTAGCATGCTCTTCATCATATCTCTTCTGAACACTCTCCTCAACACCGATCATTTCTTCTGCCATCATCCTAGCTTGAGCATCACTCTTTGCTAGTCCAGAAGCCCTTAATGTAGAAGCAAGATTAACTATTCTATCCTCGCGAGATGCCATCATATCACCCAATCATAGTAAAAGATAGAGAAGTATTTAAAGTTTCTTATTTCCTTTGCCAGCTAGCGAACTAATCCAAAAATACGCCATATCAAATAACTCGAGAACCAATAATAAAAGAGATCTATGTGAGCCTAGCAATAAATTATTTCCACTCAACATATCCATCATTCTCTTCATCATAACTCTTTTTTCTCTTTTTGCTCTTTATATTACCAGAATCATCTACTTCAATTTTTTCATCCTTATTCCTAAAGACATTTCTTGATTCCTGAACATGATCCTTTAATGTGAAAATAATTATGAGTATCAATATCCAGTAGGCAATAACAGGGAGCAGCAATAATCTAAAAAAAGGCAACAACACAAGCTGTATCGATACTAAGATTGTAGAGGCAAAAAAAACTATTTTTAATAATCTCTTAGCAGTTATCTTGTTGTTCAAGAAATAAACAATAACAAATCCTATAACCCAAGTGAACAGGATTAGGAAAACAAAATAAGCAAAAAATAATATAAAGCCCCAAATAATCAATGAAGGCAAAAGCAAATAGAGCAAGGATCTTGCAGTATCTGTATCTTTAAGATCATAGCTTGGCAATGGCAGCACTTTTGTCTTTCCAAAAAAGAACAATGACCTGTAATGAATGCTGTCTTCAGTGATCATGACTCTTGCATCAGTGAAATTAGCATCTGATTTATCTATCTTTATGCTCGGATCCTTAAGAAGATAGAATCCGTTATTAACATTTATTGAAGCATCTAATTCAAATTGGTTTAGATTAACAGACTTTTGCTCCCAAAAGGAGTTGAATGCAAGTAGTGATGGAATAAACAGGAGAAGCATAACTATGAATGAAGCAATAAAGATAAATAAAAAATATTTGAAAGCCTCTGAAAGCTTTCGCTCTGATAATTCAGAATAAGATTCAGGATTAAGGCTTTTGAATAATGTATAAAAATACTCCTTGAATTGCATGATCAATCCATGAATAAATCAGTATATAAATTTTGTGATATGGCCCCGGCGTGAGTCGAACACGCTACCTTCGCTGAGTGAGAGCGACATCATACCGGTAGACTACGAGGCCATTAAAGGAATGTAATATCCACTTCCATCTGATCCCATGTCGGGTATTGCTCAACAACAGCAGGGATCATTCCTAGAGATTTTAAATCTTTTGAAAGCTGCTCAACAATCCCTATATTGGTTATAAGCCTAAACTTCCTTTGATCAGTTTCAATAAATCTTTTTGGAACAGAGTATTTTTTAATTATGATATTCTTTGATTGTTCCAATTTTTTAAAAATTTCTTTGGTATTAATGATTTCATTTATTTTTCTTCTATATCCGAATCCTGGAGACAATTCTTTTAAATAGATGGCTCCTCTGATCACAGTTCCATCATCTGTAACTATATCAAATATTTTCTTTGTATTAAGGGCACGTGTTCTAAGTCTGTTTCCTAATTGAGCCTTGTCTTTGAGTTTACAAGTACAGAAATGCACATTTGACTTAGGATATTTAGAGTCAATATATTTAAGTAATTTTAACGCAGTCTCTTGCGATCCTTTTGCGCCGTAATATGATCTGTTTCTTGTCTTCACATTCCTTAATTTGAAATTTTCAGCGTCAGAAATCTCAAGTTCATTCAGATTGATAAAATCCACCCAATTGATGAAACAATCAATAACTCCTTTTGTTAGCCCATATGAATCAGGCAATACAGGAATTTCTATACCAAACCTAAAATCATATTTTCGTTTTTGCGTATCATAAAATAAAGAAATTTTGTGCCAAAGCTTATTATTATATAGCTCTGGATGCAATCTTAATTCATCAAGGCCTGCATCATTAAGTTTACTAAGATTTTTCTCATCAAGCAATTCCATGCTCGTATACAAATGTATGTGGAATCTTTTTCCGAAGTTCTTTTTCAATAATCGGATGTAATTACATGTTCTGTCAATCCTTGTCAATGGGTCCCCGCCGGTAAATCCTGCACCTTCTGATTTGCATGCTCTTACTTCCTCTAAAACTGCTTTTATATCATCCTCATCATTTAATTGCCTTTCATTTGCAAAAATCACATCATGATCCTTTTTATGCTCTGACAGCGGACAATAAGAGCATTGCCTAGGACATATTCCTGTAACAAACATCACAAGCTTTTGCCCTTTAATGCATTGCTCGCATCCATCTGCAAGATTATTCAATTTCCAAGAATAATATTTAGTCTTTTTAATCATTGTTGAAACAGTCTCTGATAATTATTATAGATTATGTTTGCAACCTCATTCTCATCCATCTTCTTTATTTCTGCAATCTTCTTTATCGCGAATATAACATTGCTTGGATCATTCAATGTGTTTGAATCAGGAGACAGCATTGGACTATCTGTCTCTGTAAGCAATTGATTTAAAGGAGCATCTCGTGCTATGTACTGGAAATGCTCTAGTCTTGCCACAATGGCCGGAACTGTTAAGAACCATCCATTGTCAATTATTCTTTGTACAAGATGCTTTCTTCCAGAGAAGCAATGCATAATTACTCTTCTGTTCTTCATGCCTTCTTGCTCGAGAAATTCAATCAGGTCAAGTTCCGCTCCCCGAGAATGTAAAATTATTGGAACATCATATTTTTTTGCCAGATCAAGGAATTTTTTCAGGCAATCCTTTAAAATTTTCTTGTTCTCATCTGTAGGCTCTATCTCTTTGTAATCCAAACCCACCTCTCCAATAGCAACTATTTTTTTGTTCTTCAATTGCTGATCAATGAATTCTATCTCCAAATTAAATTCTTTTTCTTTGCCTTGGCTAATCATCTCAAAACAATGCACAGGATATATCCCGAGAGCAGGCTTGATTATTTTATGTTTTTGCGCGAGTTTCAAAACATCCCTATTGCTTTCTATATTGACTCCTTGGCTCACAATAGCAACAACATCAGATTTAATGCATTTCGTAATAGCTTGATCTATATCAAGCTTTTTTCCAATAAACCCATCTATATCCATGTGTGCATGAACATCAACTAACATCATGATTCTAGAATTTAGCAGGTATTTAAAATGTTTATGCTGTTTTTAATCTAAATATTAAGGCTTCTTTCTAATGGAAATTACTCCTCCAGATTTCCCTATAATATTTGAGCCTACCTGAATATCTGATCCTGCCTGGATATTGTCCAAAAACCTTACCATTTCTCTATTCTCATATCCTAACACTAATTCAGCATCTCCTCCTGAAGATGTCAACGTAATATTATACTCAAGACCATGTGGTTTGCTAGGGAGAGTGAATTCCCTATAATAACTATCACTTACAGAAGTAGCAATCTTTATCTCATTCAATACCTGAGCCATCACTTCATTCGCAATCGCATCACTCTTTTCTCGATTTGAAACAATAGCCTTTTGCTGTATAACCATGATAAATACAATGAATATCAACAGCATAAAGCTTGCCAGTACCACAAATTCAGTTGAACTTTGGGATTTATTTTGGATATTCATAGGATCAATTGCGTTTTAAATGATAAATCACTATGGGGTTGTTATATATACGTAATTTCCTCTTGACTCAAATTTTATGCTGTGCTTACCGCCGGTGATTTCTGTGTCATAAAGGGATGAATTTTGCAATATTGCCGGATCGCCCACAGCTCCTAAGATGTCATAGGCTCCAGTAATATTCAGTTTCGAGAAAAACACAGCAGTAGTATCTCCAGATCCCAGATCATATTCAATAACAAGTTCGCTTCTATCATATATTTTTATAGCTCTTATATTAGCTGGGTATTTAAAATCCTGTGTAATCAGTGAGCCTTCGGCTAATCCGTACACTGTCTCAGCATCAACCAATATCTGCTCCCCAATTTGAGTGACTTGTGACCTTACAGAATCATCATTCTGTGTTCTGCTATAAGAATAGAAGAAATAACCTGCAGGAATTATTGCTGCAAGAGTCACCCCTAATATTATTAAATACTCTGTTGATACCTGGCTCTTGTTCACTTCACACCTCTATTATTCAATTAGATACTATAAATAGCTTTATTTATGAATTTTTTGATTTTGGTCATCAAATCTTTATCAAGCATTTTACATTTATTATTAAATGGAAATATTTATAAAATTATCCCAAATCCATTTATCATTATGTCAAACCATCAGGAACACACAGAAAAAAGTAGTGATAAAGCAACCAATCATAAGGATTCTAGAAATATTTTTTTAAGGACATATGATAATCATTATAAAGCATTAATGATATTCAGCATATTATTGTTGGTTTTCTCAGTGGGTGCTATTGCTTTCAAATATATTAGTACAGGGGATTTTGTAGACAAAGGCATAACATTAAAAGGAGGATTGACACTGACAGTAACAACTAATGAGCCTGTGGATCCAGATGCACTTCAAGCATTAATTACTGATAAATTTCTAAAATCAGATATCAGTGTAAGGGCAACTAATGAATTCGGTGGAAGATATGGATTTGTGGTTGAAGCCTCAGATGTTAGCGAGCAGGACTTATTATCAGTATTGAGGGTAAAATATCCTGACCTTAATTCTAATGATTATAGCTCAGAAATCACAGGACCAAGCCTTGGAACAGCATTTTTCAATCAGACATTGAAGGCTATATTTGTGGCATTTATCTTTATGAGCTTGGTTGTTTATCTTTATTTTGGATCATTCTTGAAATATAAATGGCTTGTAGCTGTACTATCTGTTACAGCTGGATTGATGATGTTTTATGCAAAAACAACAACATTATACATAATTCCTGTATTGATTCTTGCATTTCTTGTTTATCTTTATTTCAAAGATAATATCCCTAGCTTTGGTATAATATTATGCGCTGCTTCTGATATTTTCTTTTCTCTGGCTGTTTTCAATATCATGGGATTGAAGTTGAATACAGGAGGAGTTGCCGCATTTCTTATGCTTGTAGGATATAGCATAGATACTGATATATTAATGTCTGTAAGAGTATTGAAGAGAAAAGAAGGAACAGTATTTGAAAGAACGATAGGAGCTTTAAAAACAGGTATGATGATGTCAATTTCAGCTTTAATTGCAGTTCTTACTGCATATTTCCTCACTCATTCAGCTGTCATCAAAGAGATAATGTTTATCTTGGCTGTAGGATTATTTGCTGATATTATCTTTACATGGATCCAGAATGCCGGAATATTAAGATGGCATCTTGAGAAAAAAGGCTGGAAATAACTTCAATAAAATTTCAATTAAAATGGATATAAAAAAATTATTCAGGAACTGGAGAATCTGGATATTGATAATCTGCTTAGTTTTTGCCATAATCTCAATCCATCCAAACCCCTGGGCTTCTGGCGTTGCAATAAGAAGCGTCATTAAGGACTCTCCTACATATCAAGCAGGCTTTACCAGTCCTAAGCCTAATGCTGCGCCTATGAGCAGAGAAGTCATTCAATCTATTAATAATCAGCCTATACTAAATATTAATGATTATAATTCTTACATATCAAAATTATTAGCCAATACAACAATAACAATAAAGACAAATAGGGATATTTATAGAGTCATAGTAAAATCAAAATATGAAATAATCAATCTTAATGAGACGATTTTTGAGCTTTACACTGAAAGCTATTTCAATGAGACATCTAATGAAACAATAAATGTCACAAGGCAGAGAATAGTCAATAAAACATTAACAAGAGAAGTCGGAATTGAGAATATTGGATTAAAGGTTTATGATGCTCCAACAACAAATATTAGAAAAGGCCTTGACCTTCAAGGTGGGACAAGAGTATTGTTGAAGCCAGAAGAACAAATCAACAAGACAGAGGTTGATACTTTAATTGAGAATATGAAGCAAAGGCTTAATGTTTATGGGTTAAGTGATATTGTTGTGAAATCAACATCTGACCTTTCTGGCGAGACATTTATTCTTGTTGAGATTGCCGGTGCTTCTGATGAGGAAGTAAAAGACTTAATAGCAAAGCAAGGGAAATTTGAAGGGAAAATAGGCAATGACTCTGTATTTAGAGGAGGACAGGATATTAGAAGAGTATGCAAGTCTGCTGATTGCTCCAGAATAGAGAGATGCAATAAGATTACAGATGGATATGCATGCAGGTTTATGTTTGCAATCACTTTAAGCACTGAATCAGCTGAGAGGCATGCAGAATTAACAAAAGATATGCAGATAATCATTGAGAATGGCGAAGGATTCCTTGAAAAACCTTTAGATCTTTATCTTGATGATCAGCTTGTCGATACTTTAAGAATAGGGGAAAGCCTTAAGGGAAGAGCAGAGACAGATATCAGTATTTCAGGTTCAGGTGTCGGATTAACAGAACAAGAGGCATTGATTGAAGCTAATGCTAACATGAAAAGACTTCAAACAATCCTCATAACTGGATCATTGCCTGTAAAATTAAGTGTCGTGAAAACAGACAATATCAGCCCTGCATTAGGCAATGAATTCATCAACAATACTTTATTTGTAGGATTAATTGCTATGATATTAGTTATCACAACAATAATTATTAGATATAAAAGGCTTGTAGTATCGATTCCTATTGCCATAACATTGTGTTCAGAAATGATTATACTATTGGGAGTTGCTGCTCTTATTGGCTGGAACATAGATCTGATTGCAATTGCAGCAATAATTATTGCCATAGGAACAGGTGTTGACAGCCAATTAGTTATCATAGATGAGATATCCGGAAAATATAGGAATGAGTCAGTTACACTAGGATTTAAGGATAAAATTAAGAATGCATTCTTCATTGTAATGGCTAGCTATTTTACATTGGTTGTTGCAATGATTCCATTAATGTTTGCTGGAGCAGGATTGCTTAAAGGATTTGCAATAACAACAATCATCGGAATCTCTATAGGAGTGTTCATCACAAGGCCCGCATTTGCAGTTGTTGCAGAGAATATCTTAAAACATCATGGAGAATAAGATTTCTTCAATAACAGAAATATATCATATCCCTATATTCTTCAATCTTTTTAATGATCTGAAATTCTTTCTCGACCAAATTTTCAATCACTTTTCTTTTCAGAGATTTTTTAAGAAATGTTAAGATGAATCTGTCTCCTGATTCATGAATTTTTTTAAGTGCCTTACTTATATTTGAGAAACTCTGTATTGCAGTCAATGAAATGACTATGTCGAATTCTTTTTTATTAAAAGGCATGGTTTCTGCATCTGATATTATGTATTTTCCTTTAGGATCATTCTTTTTTGCAATCTTAATTAATTCCTTGCTTGGATCAATGCCTGTCCTATTTTTTGCCTGAAAGAATCGTGTAGATATGCCTGAACCGCATCCTACATCCAATAATCTCTTGGGATTCTTGAAATCAGCTAATCTTTTATCTTCATCAATGGCCTTTTTTATCAGTGCAAGCTTCTTTAGTTGTTCCTCTTCATGCAATTCATCATATCCAGAAGCTATTGAATCATAATATCCTTCCATATTGCTCAGGTAAATGAGAATATTTATAAATTTATATTTGCCCCAAAGATCAATGAGGGCTCATGGTCTAGTGGTTATGACGTCTCCTTGACGAGCATTGACTCAAAATGGAGGAGGCCGCCAGTTCGAATCTGGCTGGGCCCATTACATTTTTTTTGTCTTTTGCCGTTTACGGCCTTTTTTGGTGTAGCTTTTTTAAAAAGGCACAGGAGAATCTGGCTGGGCCATTCACTACTTTCTAGATAAATATCAATTTTTTAAATAACAGCATTATAAGAATAATATGAACAATTATAATGACAGGCATTTTGATAAAGAGCACATTGCATATTTCTCAATGGAAATAGGTATAAGCCATAATATTCCAACATATGCAGGAGGTCTAGGAATATTAGCAGGTGATTTGTTAAAAGCTTATGCAGATCTTAAGATCCCTATTGTCGGCGTAACATTATTGAATGAAAAAGGTTATTTTAAGCAAAGAATAATTAACAACTCGCAAATCGAAGAGCCTACAGAATGGAATATTAATGATTTTCTTGTTCCTATACCTAATCAAGTTAGTGTAACAATAGAAGGCAGGGAAGTAAAAATAAATGCTTGGAAACATATGATTAGAGGTAGTTCAGGACATAATATCCCTGTTTTTTTCCTTGATACCAATGTTAATGGGAATTCTGATTATGATAAATCATTAACAAGTTTTCTTTATGGAGGAGACAGAGCTTACAGGTTATGCCAAGAAGTCATTCTAGGAGTCGGTGGCACCAGGATGCTTGAAAGCCTCGGTTACAATACAATTAAGAAATATCACATGAATGAAGGTCATGCAGCTTTATTGACAATAGAATTATTAAGAAAAACCTTCACTGATAATAGTGATTATGCAGAAAATACTTATGATGTCGAATCAATAAGAGACAAATGCATTTTTACTACACACACCCCTGTGGCAGCAGGCCATGATCATTTTGATATAGCATTATTCAAAAGATTAATGCATGATTATGTTCCAGAATTCATATTTCAGAAATGCCTTGATAATGATCAATTCAGCATGACATTGCTCGGACTGAATTTAAGCAAATACATTAATGGTGTTGCAAAGAGGCATGGTGAAATAACAAGAGAGATGTTCCCGAACTATAGCATCGACTCTATTACTAACGGCATACATCATTTATCCTGGATCTCACCATCTTTTAAGAATCTATTTGATGAATATATCCCTGGATGGGTTGTTGATCCATTTTCATTGAGATATGCATTATCTATCCCAAAAGAAAGATTATGGGATGCACATATTGAGGCAAAAAAACAGCTTATTGATGAGATAAAATCAATGGATTTTCATCCAGCAAGATTCACTATTGGTTATGGCAGGAGATTCACAGAATATAAAAGGCCTGAAATGCTTTTATCTAATATTGCGAAATTAAAAGATATAGCAGAAAAGGTTGGCGATATCCAGATTGTGTTTGCAGGAAAAGCTCACAGCCAGGATAATACTGGAAAAAGATTAATCCAAAGAACTATAGAAATTGCTAATAAAATAAATAGTGAAGATTGTAAAATAAAGATTGTATTCTTAGAAAATTATGATATGAGGATTGCAAAACTTATGGTAGCTGGATGTGATATCTGGCTTAATACTCCTCAAAGGCCTTATGAAGCATCAGGAACCTCTGGAATGAAAGCAGCATTGAATGGAGTTCCGCAATTCTCAACTCTAGACGGTTGGTGGATTGAAGGATGTATTGAAAATGTTACAGGATGGAGCATAGGACCTCATCCACAGGATCCCGGATTTAAGATTGACTCTGACATTAATGATGAAGCAAATGATCTTTATTTTAAGCTAGAGCAGATAATACCAATATTTTATGGTAATAGGGAAAAATGGACTGACATAATGAGGCATTGCATTGCAATAAATGGAAGCTTTTTCAATACAATGAGAATGGCTCAACAGTATATTGCAAATGCCTATATTGATTAAGATGCATCATAGGATTTCAAGAGTGGAGAGAGAAATTGATGATTTAAAGAATGAAGATGATGTAATCAAGAGAGATGTAGAAAAGATCAAGCAGGAATTGATAGACAAGACTCCTGAACATTTTAGCAGAAAGGATGTTCTAAGAGCATTCATGGGATCATTGTTTTTGGCTTTTAGTGTTGCATTTTCTGGAAATATTATAAATATAGCCAATAAAATTCCTGATAATCATCTATATATGGTGTTTCTTTTTATTATGATATTATTGACTGCTGAGATATATTTCATTGGATACAGCAGGGTTGCTGATAAGCAGAATAGGAAATTCGGGCAGTTCTGGATAAAAAGATTACTGGCATTCTATTTTGTTGCATTAATAGTGAGCTTCATGATTGCATATGTCTTCGGATTGATCTACCTTGTTGATAGCCTAAATCATTACTACAAGCTTATTATAATCATATCTGGACCGGCAAGCATAGGCGCTTCAATTAGTGATCTGTTGAAGAAATATTAAACTTTATATAGTGTTGATGACATCGTTCTTTTATGCACAAATACGAGTTTTTTGATAAGACAGCAGATGCAAAGTTCAAGGCTTTCGGATATACATTAGAGGAATCATTCTCAAATGCTCTAGAGGCAATGAACAGTATTGTGTTTAAGATCAGCGAGATTGAAGATTATGAGTTTGATAAAGAGATGAGAGAATTGGTTGTTGAAGGAACTAATCTAGAATCATTATTATACAATTTTCTTGAAGAGTCTATATTCTTGTTGTCTGCTGAATCATTTGTCGGGCTTGTTGAAAATATCAAAATAAAAGAATTAGAAGGCGGATATAAACTAAAAGCTGTCTTAAAAGGAAGCTTAAGCATCAACTTTGAAAGCTCAGGAGAAGTCAAAGCCGTCACGTACAATGAGATGCATGTCAAGCAGAATGATGAAGGCTTGTGGGAATGCCAAGTTGTTGTTGATCTTTGAAATGAAAAATTACTTACCTAAAGTCGATTATTTGTTAATGGATTTGATTTCTTCTTGTAATTTAAATTGCTTACATTGTAGAGCAAGTGGTTTTGATAAAAAATCACAACTGTCTATTAATCAAATAAAAGAAATTATTAAAAGTTCAAGGGAATTGAATATTAAAACAATTACATTTTCTGGAGGTGAACCTTTCCTTAGAGAGGATATCTTTGATTTAATTAGATTAGTCAAAAAGAATGGCTTCATTTTAAGAATCCAGTCAAATATCCTCTTGTTAAATAGAGAAAAAATACAAAAAATTAAGGACCTAGGTGTAGATTATATTGGAACAGGTATTGATGGTCTCAAAAAAAATCATGACAAATTAAGAAATAAAGAAGGCGCTTTCGAGAAAGTAATTGAAAATATAAAATTGTTAAAGAAATATGGAATAAAAACTCATATAGAATTCACTGCGACAAATTTTAATTTCAGAGACTTCGAGGAGGTGATGAAACTATGCGAGCAAATTGGTGTTTATGATGTTATGACTCGCGCTGTGCTACCTTCAGGGCGAGGCAGAGAGTTCGATTTTTCTTTAACTAAAACAGAATACAAAGAATTTTTACAAAACGTGATATCTATTCAGAAAGGAGTCATCAATATCAAACTCTATTGTCAAGACCCTATATCACTTTGGTTGAACAAAGAAAGAATAGAAGAATTAAGGGACAAATATCCTACTATGAATATCATCGGTGGTTGCTCAGCAGGAATTAATATGATTTATATATCTCCTTTAGGGGATGTGAAACCATGTTCTTTTTTGGATTTTGTATTTGGAAGCCTCAAAACCAATAGATTGAATGAAATACTTTCTTCAAAAAACAGAACTGATTTTTTAAATATACAAATGTCAAGAGTCTTTAGTAAAAAATGTTCTAATTGTGAGATTAGATTTTTGTGCGGGGGCTGCAGGGCACGAGCATTAAATTTCAATAAAGATATATGGGGAGATGATCCATTTTGTTTCAAGGATAATTAAATTATTAATCCTTATCGTGTGATAATTAGCATCTCTAATTCTTCAAGCATTTTTTTTACCCTTGGTTGTTCAAAATGTTTTCTTGCTGGCTCAAGGATTTTAATTAATTCTTCTGCTACAGAATTTTTTAAATCTGCTGGATGAAGTTTCTTTTTTACAAAATCCTCCTCCAATTGTGAATATGATGAATAAGTAATCTTTCCACCGAATTTTTCTGGTCTATTAATCTCGAATACTGATTTTGCATCTCTAAAAATAAGGTATTTTATCCAGTCGAGAATTGGATTAAATTCTATTTCACCTTCAAGACAAAATGCTCGATTAATTTTTCTTTTAATTTCTTCAACCGAATCATGTATAAAAATACATGTATCTGGCTTTGATTTGCTCATTTTTAGGGCAGACCACAATTCTTGTAATTGATCTTTTGGTACAGGCCAAACCGGAGGTTTTCCTAATCCTAAAATCAGATGATGATGGACAGCAACGGGTTTCATTTTATTTCCTTGCTTGTCCTGCAGTGGTTTAGTTTTTATTTTTAACGCAACCTCTCTAGCTATTACTTGAGCTTTTCTTTGATCAAGTCCTGCATGAGGCAGATTTATTCCTTGAATGAAAATATCTGCTACTTGCATAGGGGGATAAAGTAATTTGGCAAAGTCAATAGATTCACCCTCCTTCCTACCTAAAATAGTAATGCTTCGCATCATTCTCCTAAGAGTTGTATTTTTGCTAATATCGACCATGGTTGCCCAATAATCATCATTATTGTGATATATATCTGAACCTAAAATAAATTGTAATTTCTCAGGATCTCCTCCAAAACATTTTAAACTGGCTATTAGTCCCTCTTTAAAATATCCTCCAGCAACTCTCTTTATAATTTCTCTATCTCCACCAAGTTTTTCATTTATCCAACTGTGCCAATCAGCAAGAAAAATCGAACAATCAATTCCGGCATCCATAAAATCTTTAACTTTAGACATACACATTAATCCAGTTCCTAAGTGTATCTTTCCAGAAATTTCAAATCCGATGTAGTGTTTAATCTTTATTCCACTTTCTAATAGAAGCATTAAATCATTTTCTGTCATAATTTCTTCTGTGTTATGTCTGATTAATTCAAATCGCTTTTGAAGATCCATATTATAATAGTGAAAGAGGTATTTATTTATAACTTTTTCTAATGCAACATCTTCTATTTATAAAGAAGTAAAAATGCGAGCGGTTTAAAATATATGACCATCTCTATGCATAACACATATACTCTCTGCTTCTAACTTTAGGAATATTAAAAAAGGATTTTAAAAAAAGTTGTGTGTAAGAATTAGTTCCTTTTTGTGAGTTTTTTTAGTATTTTTTCTGCTGTTCCTAAGTATAGAATATGTTTCATTACTGGTTTTCCGTTGATTTTTTTGTTTTCGACGATATAATAATATGTTCTCTTTCCGAATCTTTTTTTTGTGATGTACACACTATTGATAGGTGCTACTTATATTTAAATATGTATATTCTGTAGTATAGAAAAAAGCAAATACTAGTTCAGTATTTATAGGTGCTATTATGAAGTGTCGCTCTGAATCCAAATATAATCTTTCTCAAGAAAATGAGATATTCATTTTCTGTGAATATCTCCCTAGAGTTACGTTTTTTGTGTGTAAGAATGATTCATTGTGGCGTGGTATTGGCGCACCACCCGCACGCCTCTATGACGTGCTGATGAATTTAAGCATAAAACAATACTTTGGCAAAAGTTTACGTCGGAGCATAGGAATCATTAAGACTGTTAAAATTGCATTTAAACTAAAGTTTAACACGCTATCATTCAAAACACTAGACAATTACCTTAACAATTCATCAATAAAAAAATATCTAAACGAAATTATACGTTACACTTCAAATCCATTAAGATTTCTGGAAAAAAATTTTGCCACAAATAAAACTGGAGAAAGAACAAAAACATATTCTAGCTGGTATAGTATTAGATGCAATAAAGAAACAAGAAAAAGAGATCATATAAACGTGCATATAACAACAGGATGCGAATTACATCCTGTTGTAGCAATAAACATTCTCACAGAAAAAGGAAAAGATAACCTAATATTCAGAGAGCATATGAAAAAATTAGAAAAAGACTTCAAAGTAAATATCGTTAGTGGAGATGGAACATATTTATCGAGAGAAAATTGCACAGCTGTAGAAAGTATCGGTGGAAAACCAAGATTTCATTTAAAAAAAGGATTAACAAAAAAACCAAAAGGACATTTAGCATGGAAAACCATGCTAAAATACGCAGAAAAAAATCCCGAAGAATACGAGAAAGAATATCATACAAGAAGCAATGTAGAATCAACAAATCATGCTAAAAAAAGCAAATTTGGAGATACAGTACACTGCAAAAAAGACACAGCAAAAGAACAAGAAAGCCACATCACATGGTGCTGCTACAATTTCACAGTATTAAGCAGAGCATACCACGAATTAGAAATAGAACCAACAGAATGGTAGACTTCTTACACACAACTTTTAAAAAAGATAAATTTATAAACAAGTAGTATAATATAGAAACTATGAAAAATAAAAGTCTGTTAAGATATGATAAGACAATACCCGTACAAAACGAATTTTTACGCAAATCATCGATAAAAGATAAATTTATTGTAATTAATGAAAGTATTTGCTTATATGATTAAGATTTTCTAATATGATTTGCGATAAATAAGTATTAAGGCATTTTATAGCTTTTTATTCGAAAGATTTTCTCATCGATAAATTCATTCATAATCTTTATAAATAAGTTGTTCCATGAAAAATTACAAGGTAAAACAGAGAGTTTATCTTGAAGCAAATACTACTGAACAAGCCAAACAAGCATGACCGCTATGTTCTGGAGCTATATAAGAAGGTTCAGCACAGGTATGATTATCTAATTCTAGATTATGAGATTGGCAAGAGCAAGAGAACACTTGGGCAAGTTGACCTAGCAGGAATAAAGGAAGATAAAACAGACCTGTATGAAGTAAAATGTTCTTATCGGATCCATAAAGCCCAAAAACAATTGAAAAGAGCTAAAAAGATCATGAAGATCAATGGAAGCTTATTCTTTTATTGCGGAAGCTCAGGAAAGATTGAACAATTGATGGATTAGGATAAATAATCATAAATTTGCCTTTTGTCTGCTCTCACTAGAACACTCCTATTCGCTTTTGACTCTGGTATATATACATCTAGATAATTAAATCCGATTATTTCAGGTCCAGATTTAGTATTGAATGTCAATAAATTTATGGAGTTTGCATTTTGAACAAACCTATCTAAATAAGTTACATAAAAATTAATGCCGCCTAAATATTTTGTGAAAATACTTGGATGATAATGATGCGTACCCTGCCAATCTTCTAACTTTTTAAAATCAACATTCATACTTATAGGCGTTCTTCTTGTAAATATTTTTAGCATATCTGTCTCTTCTTTCCTTGTTATATGAGTTATGACAAAATTTGTTTTTTCAATTCCGCCTTTTAAAACACTTCCCCACTCTCTTATTTCATTTTTTTCAGTTCTGGCTAATAAAAAATCCAATCCCTCTAAATCATCTATAATTATTCTCTCAGACGCTAAATTAACACCCTCAATAAAATTATTTTTAATTCCAAAATGCATCATTCTATATTTGAGAGAAGACAAAGTTTCTCTAATACATCCAATTCCTATTATTGAATAACCAACATAAGGAATCGCAGAAAACCCATTTGCTCCAATAACTGAAGTATATTTAATAAATTGTATCGAGCAGTCAATTGAACCAATTAATGCTAAGAGATCAGGTAAAGACTCTCTCAAGCTCCCTAATTTATATGATACTTTATCTAAATTCACTAAAACTCGGGAATTTGTTGTTCTTATAAATATTACGTTCACAAACAGTATAATCGTTATAAGAATTTATTACGGTTGTATTTTTCTGATTATCTACACTTTTGTGAACATTGCAGTCTATTGCTTGAATAACAAGATATGCAGCATATAACGCCACTGGAAGATATCTGGGATATTTATGAATACTATACACATGATTATTGTTATCAAAATATTTGTGTAATTGCTTGCTATATAAAGTCTTAAATGAATCCATAATAAGGGGAATATATGCATGTTAATAATGATTGCTGTGAATATTTCGGAAATATTTCAAAGAAACCCGGAAAAAAACCATAAACCTTTATAAACCCGCCAAAATTTCTTCTAGAATGGTTCAGCCAGTTAAGATTAATGAATTCACGTGGAAGATTGAGAAGCATGGGGATATGAATGTTCCTGCAATTGTTTATAGTTCTGATGCTTTGATGGAAAAGGTCAAATCAGACAAGACTTTTAATCAGATAATGAATGTTGCATGTCTTAAAGGAATTGTCAAGAATGCGATAGCAATGCCTGATTGTCATGAAGGTTATGGATTTCCAATTGGTGGAGTTGCTGCATTTGATAAAGACGATGGAATAATCTCTCCAGGGGGCATTGGGTATGATATTTCATGCTCGGTGAGGCTTCTAAGAACAGACTTTAATGTTGATCAGATTCTTGATAAGAGAAAGGATTTTCTTGATGAAATATACAAAAAAGTTCCAGTAGGCACCGGAAGAAAAGGAATTGTTAAAATAACTAGAGATGAATTAATGGAGATTCTTGAAAAAGGAGAGAGATGGGCTATTGATAATGGATACGGAAAGCATGATGATATTGATAGGACAGAAGAAAACGGACATTTAGATGCAGATCCATTATTAGTCTCTGATAGAGCTATTGAACGCGGAGTCCCACAACTTGGAACTTTAGGATCAGGAAATCATTTTCTTGAAATGCAGAAAGTTGATAAGATCTATGATCAAAAGATTGCAGAAGCATTTGGGATATATAATGAAGGGCAGGTTGTTGTTATGATACATTGTGGCTCAAGAGGCCTCGGACATCAAGTGGCATCTGATTATATCAAGTCAATGGAGCAAAAATATGGATTTGAAAATCTTCCTGACAGGGAATTGATCAATGCCCCTATTAATTCTGACCTTGGCCAGGATTATTTAAAAGCAATGGGTGCTGCTGCAAATTTTGCATTCACAAACAAGCAACTTATTACTTACTGGGTTAGGCAGACTTTTGAAAAGATCTATGGTAATCAGGATAATATTGATGTTGTGTATGATGTATGCCATAATATCGGTAAATTTGAGAAACATAATATTGATGGAGAAAATAGAAAGGTTTGTGTGCATAGAAAAGGTGCGACAAGAAGTTTTGGACCAGGAAGAGAGGAGATTCCAGAAGTATATAGAGATTATGGTCAGCCAATTATTATTCCAGGATCAATGGGAACAGCATCATATGTACTTGTTGGAACTAAAAAAGCAGAAGAGGTAAGTTTTGGATCAACAGCACATGGAGCAGGAAGAGTAGGATCAAGAAGCGAAGCATTAAGGACATTAAGAGGCCATGATATTGTAAATCAATTACACAACATGAACATTCTTGTCAGAGGCAATTCAATGAAAGGCATTGCAGAAGAAGCTCCGCAAATGTACAAAGACATAGATGAAGTTATTCGTGTTTCACACGGTATCGGCATTGGCAACATGGTTGCAAGATTAAAGCCATTAGGAGTCATTAAAGGATGATCAAGAAAGAAATTGAATCTTCAAGTTCTGAAGTTCAAGAGGGCCAAGCAAAGATTTATTTTAGAAATGCAGGAGCAATATGTTCTTTACCTGGCGATGGAAAAAATTCAAAATCATTTGAAGAAGCATGGAATGACTGTGATATGAAATCATTAATAACCAAAGAACAAGCAAGAGAGATTTATGATTATGCAAAAAATAATTTTCAGAGAGAATATGCATTGAAGAAACAATCAGTCTAATTCTTCAGGATTCCAGCAGAATCTCTTGTTCTCATTGAAGGAATTGATTGTTTCAATATCCTTCTTTTCAATCTCAAAATCATATAATTGAGAATTTTCAACAATCTTTTTTGGATCAGTGCTTTTAGGAATAACAACAATATCCTGTTGAATAGCCCATCTAAGGATCATCTGTGCTGGACTCCTATCATATTTTTTCGCAATAATTGCTAACCTTTTGTCATTAAGCATCTTTCCTCTTGTCAATGGACTATATGCTTCAAGAATAATATTATTTTTTTTGCAGAAATCTAGAAGTTCTTTTTGATAAAGCCATGGACTGAATTCAACTTGGTTTATAGCAGGAACAATCTCTGAATTCTTCATGAGCTCTTGAAGCTGTGATATAGTAAAATTACTCACCCCAATTGATTTTACTTTTCCTGTATTAAGCAGTTTCTCAAAAATCTTCCATGTTGCTATTCTTTTTCCTATTACAGGCCAATGAATTAAATATAAGTCAATATAGTCTAATCCAAGTTTTTTTAAGGATTCATTAAATGCTTTTTCAACATTATCATGATCATCATTATATAGTTTTGTTGTGACAAATATTTCCTCTCTAGGAATTCCTGAAGCAACTGCTTTTCTCACAGCACTTCCCACTCCTTTTTCATTTCCATAAATGCTTGCAGTGTCAATAAGTCTATAACCTGCCTTGAAGGCTGTTGAGATGCAATCCTCTATCTGCTTTCCATCCTCAATCTGCCATGCACCAAATCCTAGCAATGGAATCTCATTTCCATCATTCAATTTCAATTTAGAATTGATCTTAAGCATATACTTAAACCTCAAATATCTTTCCTTTCGCGCCAACGTTTATCACGCGTGTCTTCCCTATCCTCTCTTCAAGACCTTCTGCTTCATGGACATGGCTGCATAGCATTATGTCTGGCTGGAACTTATCTATTGCTCTTCTTACTGCTTTACTGCCCTCAAAAAATTGAGTGAATCGCTCCATTTTTGTTCCAGAAGGATGGACATGAGTAACCATTATCTTGATGTCAGCATCCTTGATATAATCATGACCTTTTTTCAATAAGTCATAGCTTTCCTTATCTGTGATCTGATGTATCCCAATATTGACACCAGAGCAACCAAACACACCAACATTCTTGAATACATTATGATCCTTTATTGGATCAACCAACCTTACTGAATATCCGTGAAGGTTCTTTATCCCATAAAATTGTGCAAGGAAGTCAGCTGTTGCAGGGCTTTCATGATTTCCTGGAACTATCAAGACCTTTTTATTTTTCTTAAGAAATTGTCCTATGATATTATCTGTCTTCTCATCACCTTCAGTAAGGTCTCCGCATAAGATTACAATATCTACATTCTCTTTTTCTGCTTTTGCAGCTAATTTCTTGACTAATCCAATATCTCCGTGCAAGTCTCCTGCAGAAAGTATTTTCATTTTATTCCTGGCTTAATTTGATCTCTTCTAAAGGAAAATCAATCTTTACAGATGAGCATTTCTCTTTTCTTTGCTGAATCTTTATTATAGGACCTTCAAGATGAATTATTGATGAAGGACATCCTCTCTTAGGGCCTTCATAAAACACATAATCCACATTATTTCTTATTATCGGATCAAGATCATCCAATGCTGTCATGAAGTCTCTTCCAGAAATATTTGCTGAAGTTGTAACAATAGGAAATTTTAATTGATAAACAACTGCCAAGAACCAATGATTAGGCATCCTTATGCCAATAGTTGGATTATCTTTCATGTTATGGACATTGTTAGCAATTGCTTTTTTATTTTTTAGTCTCAAAATTAATGTGTATGGGCCAGGAAGCTTTCTTATCCATTCCTCAGCCTCTTCATTAACGGTGCAATTGTCATAGATCCAATCTTTGTTCGGAACAATTATAGAGAAAGGATGTTTAGTGTTTTTAATTTTTCTAAGTTTATCAACAGCTTTTTCATCGGTAGCATTGCATCCGAGGCCATAGATAGTATCAGTAGGATATACAAATACTGTTTTTTTTAATTCATCGAGAATAATTTTCTTATGGATGTTGTATTCATCTAGATTTAAGACAATCATAAAAACAGGCAATAAGAATTTATTTAAAAATGTATTGAAAACTGCGTTTTCAAATACTGAAAAAAAGAATTTTTCAGATATTGAAAATAAAAAAATTTAAATCAGAAGTTCTTCTGATCTTTCATTAATGAATTCTTTTCCTTCATACAATTCCAACAGATCCATTATTCTTTTATTCATCTTAAACCCCCAGCAATGAATGGAACAGCCTGTCAAAAATTACGGGCTGAAGCCCTAGTTTTTGATCATGATCAGAAATCGGTGTTATAGTATTTATCTGATGTATCACAGATTGTACATAAACGATTTCTGACATCTCGATGTATTCAGGGTCATCATGTTTTCCTAATTCGATTTCCATCATAGTACCTCCATCCGCGCAATAGATCATAATATCAAAGATTTAAATACCCTGTGGCCAGATGTCCAGTGTGTCTAATGCAGGATCAAGCACAAAATATGATAAACTATATAATCTAATAGATACATATTGCTGTAAATAAGATATAAAGTATCCAATAATATACCTTAATTGGAAGGGAAAATGTTCCAGCTGATAAAGCAAAAAGAAAATCTTCATATGGCAATATCATTGCTCGATGAAGGAAAAACACATCAAGCACTAGACGTTATAAACAATCATATAAAAGAAGTCAGCGAAACAACAAAGCCAAATGTTGAGAATGCATTGAGAGTTCTGAATGAGTATCTAGATAAGTTAAAAGAATCAGCAGCATTGTTAGAGGATTCGGCAAAATCATCAATAGAAGCAGGAAAGAAACAAATAGAAGAAGCACAGCAAAATATAAGATCTGCATCAGAGAAACTTGGAGCAATAGAGGAATGCTGCAAGATAATGATGCGAAGCGAAGAGAAATTAGAATAACAATCAATATTCAGTCAACTTCTTATTCACAATTGTTGTATTGCCGCCTGCATATGTCCTTTCAAGAGAGATGAATTTTCCTTCATCTAATTTGTTGATCTTTCTCTGGAATGTTTTGTAAGAGGATTTTCCTCCTGCTTTTTCATAGACCTTGAACAGATCACCAATCTTTTTTCCAGAATTGTCTTTAATGATCTTAAGAATGTTTTTTGCCTCTTCATCGAGCTCATCTGTATTTTTTATTGTGAATTGATTGATCTTTGTTATTGCAATATCAACATGCTCTTGCTTTATCTGCCTTGAGGCTTTTTCTTCTGCAATCAATGCTGATTCCCTTAATAAAAACAATCCTATTCTTATGTCTTTTAATTCAGATGCCTTTAATGCAATTGATCCAATAACATTATCATTTATACAGTTTTCCTGTAATGCAAGTTCCACTCTTTGTTTCAAGATCCCGAACATTTCCTCTTTAGTGTATTGCGGGAATTCAATCTGCTCAAGCATTAATCTGCTTCTTATCCTATCATCAAGCTCAAGCATCCATGACTTATAATTTGTCACGAGGAAAATGCTTTTCCTATAGATCTGTTCTGATAATATGTAAAGGAAATCTGTATCCTCTGCCTTGTCAATCTCATCAAAAATAAATATTGCTGATTTCTTATTGATTATTTGAGCGAGGATCTTTATCAGATCCTCAGTGTTCTTATTTTGAACAAAAGCATAACCTATTTCATCACATAAGTCCAGAACAACCTTGTATGTTGTATTCTTATGCCAACAATTCACAAAAATAATAGATAATTTATCAGAAAACTCATCACTTTCATTAAGCTCCTTAACAAGATGCCTTAATGCAGCTGTCTTTCCAACTCCTGGAGGCCCATGAATAAGCACATTCCTGCCATTATGGTCATTAATCAATGGTTTTATGCAGGATGCAATGAATTTTTGCTGGCTTTCCCTGTAAGGAATAGCCTTTGGAAGAAAACTATAATCTAGTGCATATTCATTCCTGAACAAGGATTCATTATGCTTAAGCATATCATCATATATTCCCATGATTTAAAGAATTCCAGTTTGTTTATAAAATTTACTTAAAAATCTTATGAGTGCTATGGATCAAATCCTTCTTAAAGCTAGAGGATATCTTTTCTATCTTGACTTTCTCAATCTTCTTATGATCAGAATCAATTATTGTGAATGTTAAGCTATTAATCTTCAGTACATGGCCTTTTTTCGGTATCTTCCCAGAATAATACATTATCATCCCTGCAACTGTCTGGAAAGAGCCTTCATGATCATCTATAGACATATGGAGCAGTTCATTAATATCATCGATGTTGGTTGATCCAGGAACAAGGATTGTGTTCTCGTCAATCTTTTTTATGTTATTCTCATCCGCATCATCACTCTCATCCTGTATCTCGCCAACAAGCTCTTCAAGAACATCTTCCATTGTAACAATTCCGAGAGTGTTTCCATATTCATTGACAACAACTGCAATATGCTCTTTCTTGTTCTTGAAATAATGAAACAGTGTATTGATTTTTTTGGAGCTGGGGATATGAACTATCTTTCTCATAATATCTCTCAATTTAATATTTGTCTCCTGTCTCTCAATGTATGGCAATAGGTCTTTTATGAATATGACACCTATCATATCCTCAATATGATTATTGTACACAGGGATCCTAGAAAAATTATCCTTTACCAACAGCACTATAATATCCTTTATTGTCTCGTCAGCATCAACTGCAACAACCTTGCTTAATGGAGTCATTATCTCTTTAACATTTACCACATTAAAATCCAGAACATTATGTATCATTTCCTTTTCGCTTTCCTTTATAGCACCTTCTTCATGGCTCATCTCAACAAATTCCTTTAATTCACCCGCAGTATAATAGCTAGATTCCTTTAATGATATCCCAAAAATTCCTAATATAAGCGAAGCAATAGCTTCGAAGAGCATTCTGAACGGTGTTAGGATTATACTGATTAACTTAAAAATTCCTGCTCCGAATAAGGCAAATTGTTCTGCTTTTTTCATTGCCAATGTCTTTGGAGTAATTTCTCCAAAAATCAATAATAAGAAAGTCATAATACCAGTAGCAATAGCAATACCTAAAGCTGCCTGAATATTATATTTTGCCAAGAAATCAAAAGTCATCTTAGTTGCCAGAGCAGAAGCTGTAATATTGACTATATTATTTCCAACAAGCAATGTAATAATAGTCTTATGCTGGTCTTGCTTGAATTTCTCTACAAGCCTTGCATTCCTGACTTTTTTCTTAACAAGCTCTCTGATCCTGGAGATCCTCAAAGATAATATTGCTGATTCATATCCTGAAAAGAATGCTGAAAACATTATTAGCACTATCAAGATAATTGCTTCATACACCTAAACCACCTATACACAATTCTTAATCAGATGAATTTATAAATTTATCACTAAGAAAAGATAGATTTAAAAATATGCATTGACTACTCTAAAAGCATGAATGAAACTGGCGATAAAGAAAACTCCATAAATAAGGGATGGATTGTGAAAAATATTAAAAAATTATACTATAACCAATTTAACCGTATCTTAATTGATTACAAATCTAACATAATAACAGAATACAAAATAATCGGATATTGTTTTATTTATCCGATCGAATATGAACCAGATTACTATTTAGAGGAGATAATTACAGAAGCCATCATAAAGGAAGGATGTGATAAAATTATGAATCCTACAAAAGAATACGGCTTCACAAGAGAAGACTCATTTACATTACCTTATACTAAAAAGGAATTAATTAAAATATATGAATTAACAAAGTAAATTATTTAAAGACACAAAATAAAGCATTATATATGGCATCAAATATCATAAAGAAATTCGTTATTGGCTTCGGATTTCTTAACGGAATATGGCTGGCAATAGGCATCAGCCCAGAAGAAGAGATCATAAAATTTCTACAACCAATATTCTCCAATATTCATTCTGTGCTTAAAACATTATTTATAATACTTCCAACACTGATTATGATAATAACAGTATTAACATTGATCAAAATATACAAAAAAGGTGGCTTAATAGGATCAGGAGCTGTTGTTATTGCATTCCTTGCAGGAGCATTGATATTCAAGAATATAATAGCAAGCTTCGTATTATTGATCATTGCCTACATTATTGGATTGATCAGCCTCAAAAAGTAAAAATTTAAATATATGCTGTGAAAGGAGGAAGGTATGGCATTTTGGGATCGATGGAAAAAGAAAGATCACATGACTAGTAAAGCATTAATTATTGGTGGAGCACTTTTAGCTGCAGCAATAGCATTGCAACAATTGTTTAATCAGTTATTAAAAGACGATATAGAAATGAAAAAAGATCCAGTGTTAAGCCTATTATATGAGTCGAATAAAGATCTTGTCAAGAACCACCGGTCAAAGACCGGTGGCATGATTGCTAGCAATCATGCTTGTTCTTGATCACGATCAGAAATACCAGTCCATGTATATCAGAAGGATAAGCATGGCTTTTCCACTCATCATAGATGAGTGGTATTTCTGACGTATAAATGACCTACAAAGTGCACATGGAGCAGTTGAAGAAAAAAATCTAGGCATTATGATAGAATCCAAACATGAATTAGATGAACATAAATCTAAATTTGCTGATACTCTCTTTACTGATAAGCACTTTAATGAACTAATAGCTAAAGGTCATTTGATAAGTGATGATTGGGTTACAAACCTGAGAGAAAGGAAAGCAGAATATGATCAATTAATTATTGAATTAGACCATGAAATAAGCATGCAACAAGCAGAAAGAAATAAGCATAATGATGAACAACTAAACCCCAGAAATAAACAACATTTTTAAATCATTTTTCTTTATCGTTTTATTATGCAGTATTCTGAGCTAGCTGGATTGTATGAGAAGCTTGAAGCTACGTCAAAGAGGCTTGAGAAGACTAAGATATTGGCTGATTTCCTTAAGGAATGCTCTGCAAAGGATGTTGACAAGATTATATTAATGGTTCAAGGATTGGTGTTTCCGAAATTTGAGGAGAACAAGATTGGTATTGCTTCTAAGCTTGTTGTTAAGGCATTGAACACTGCAACAGGCATATCAAGTCCTGATATTGAAAAGTCTTGGAAGAAGACAGGTGATCTAGGCCTGACTGCTGAGGAATTGATGAAAAGAAAAAGACAGCATACATTATTTTCAGAATCATTAAGTGTGGATAAAGTATACAAGAATATAAGAAAGCTAGCAGAGATTGAAGGAACAGGCAGCACTGATGTTAAGATGAAGACAATATCTGAATTATTGACATCTGCCAAGCCATTAGAGACAAGATACATAGTAAGATTGTTATTAGAAGATTTAAGAGTTGGCTTAGGTGAAGGAACTTTAAGAGATGCTATTGCATTAGCTTATTTTGAGAGAAAAGAAAAAAAGGATATTGATATCCAGAATGCTCAAGGATTATTTGGAAAGGCTTCTGAATTATCAGAGATAAGGGATAAGATACAGCAAGCATATGATGTAACAAATGATTATGCTGCAGTTGCAGGGATTTTAATGGATAAGGGCATTGATTATCTTAAGAAACTGCAATTAGATGTTTTTAAGCCAGTTAAAGTCATGCTTGCGCAGAAAGTAAAGGATATTGATGAAGGATTTGAAAAAGTCGGAAAGCCAGCTGCTCTTGAATACAAGTATGATGGATTCAGAATGCTTATTGGAAAGGAAAAAGATAAAATAACAATCCACACTAGAAGGCTTGAAAATGTTACAAAACAATTTCCGGATGTTGTTTCATTGATAAAAGAAAATGTCAAGACAGAATCCTGCATTATTGACTGCGAGGCTGTTGGATTTGATGCAAAGACAAAAAAATATGTTCCATTCCAGAATATTTCCCAAAGAATCAAGAGAAAATATGATATAGACAAAATGTCTAAAGAGCTTCCTGTGGAATTGAATGTTTTTGATATAATCTATTATGAAGGAAAATCAATGATAGATGAGAAGTTTGAGAATAGGAGAAAAATTCTTGAAAAGATCATAAAGCAAAAAGAACTTAAAATAAGGCTTGCAGAGCAATTGATTACTGATAATAAAGATAAAGCTCAAAGATTCTATGAGAAAAGCTTAAATGCAGGGAATGAAGGAATAATGCTAAAAACATTAAATGCTCCTTACAAGCCTGGATCAAGAGTAGGTTTTATGGTTAAGCTAAAGCCAGTAATGGAAACATTGGATTTAGTGATTGTTGCAGCTGAATGGGGTGAAGGCAAGAGAGCAGGATGGTTGACATCATTCACAGTTGCATGCTATGACGAGGATACAGATGAATTCCTAGAAATAGGAAAATTCGGTACAGGAATAAAGGAAAAAGAAGAAGAAGGCACGAGTTTTGAAGAGCTTACAAAACTGCTTAAGCCATTTATTATCTCTGAAAAAGGCCGTGAAGTGATCATTAAACCAAAAATTGTTGTTGAGATAAAGTTTGAAGAGATCCAGAAAAGTCCATCATATTCTTCTGGCTATGCATTAAGATTTCCAAGACTTGTGCGAATTAGGGAAGACAGAAGACCAGATGAAAGCTCTGCATTAAGCCAAATACAAGGAATGTATAAGGAACAGTAAAATATTTAATCTAACACAATTCTATCCTGATTATGAGGATACAAGAGCATTTATTCCAGGGATTTTTTGGCATAAAGAAAAAGCAGGACTCTGTAAAGTATTATCATGAACGAGTTGATAAGCTTAAAGGCATTGATGCTGCTCTTGATAATTGCATAGATGAATTCCAGAAGATACTTATAAACCATAATACAAAGATAGCAAAATATTATGAATTCCTCAAAAAACTAGATAAAAAGATCCTGGTTGAATTCAGGCAGGAAGTGAAAAAGCTTGAGGGCATGTTTGATCCGGATGAGATATCAGCAGACAATGAGGAAAGATACCTGACAAAGATAGAGGGTGTACTTAATGAAATATTGAAAAATGAGGAAAATACAGAGATCAAATCAACTGCTGATGAAACAGTGTATGATTTGAAGGAATTGCAGAGAATGGTTGAGGCATTAAAGCCATTATGGGAAAAACAGCTTGAGCTTAATGAAAAGTCAGACGATGAATTCATTCAGAAAGATAATTTATTAGTAATGACTGGAATACTTAAACAGGAATCAGATACATTAAAAGCAGAAGAGAACTTATTGAAGAAGATTGATCTCAAAACAGGCAATATCTTAAGAAAAGCTACTCTTAAAATGCGAGATGCAGAAAAAACCAAGGACATGAATCTTAATTATAGAAACATCAGGCATATAAGATGATCATAAACATTGGAACAAAAAATCCTTCTAAGATAGCTGCAGTTAAAGAAGCATTTCTTTTATATAATGAATTCAATAATGCAGAATTTAAAGAAATAAATGCAGATCCAGGCGTGGCTGATCAACCAATATCATTAAATGAAGTTATTGAAGGCGCAAAAAATAGGGCAATTAATTGTTTCAATAACTGTGAGTATAGTGTAGGATTAGAGTCAGGATTAATGAAAATTCCAAACACAAATACAGGATATGCAGATATTTGTGTATGTGTTATCTATGATGGGAAAAATTATTTTTTAGGGTTAGGCCCTGGCTTAGAATTTCCGAAAGCTATTGTTAAGGATATTATAGAAAATGGAATTAATGCAGCTGACTCAGCTCATAAAAATAGATTGACTAATAGCAAAAATATTGGGGATGAAGAAGGCATTGTAGGAATCTTAACTCGAGGTATTATCGATAGAAAAGAGTATCATAAATATTCAGTAATAATGGCATTGCTTCAGGTTTTGAATAAGGAATTGTACATTTAACAATCTTTTTAAAACAACCCTTTTTCTTTATAATATGTTGACTAAAAAAGAGATCATTGAGTTACGAGAGGCTCTAAAGACATCTAAAAGACCTATAATATTCTTTGATGATGATACAGATGGATTAAGTTCATTCTTATTGTTTTATCATTATGTTAAGGATTATGCTGAAGATGTTAAAGGCATTATTGTTAAATCAAGCCCAATACTCAAGGATGATGTTTATTTGAGAAGAATAGAAGAGTTTCAGCCAGATAAGGTATTTATTTTAGACAAGCCAATGGTTCATCAGGATTTTCTAGATAAGATAAAGATTTCTGTTTATTGGCTTGATCATCATCCAATGCAGGATAAGATGAATGTGCATTATTTCAATCCTTTAAGGCATAAAGCAAAAGGCTTTGATCAAGATAACAGACCAACAACCTATTGGGCTTTCAAAGTCACTGAAGAGCAAGATAAATATTTATGGATTGCTATGATTGGTTGTGTTGGAGACTGGTTTATTCCTGAATTCTCAAAGAAATTCGTTAAAGAATATCCTGATTTGTGGGATAAGAAATTGAAAATCAGGAATCCAGGAACTGTATTGTATGAGACTGTTCTTGGAAAACTTTGCAGGATAATGCAGTTTAATCTTAAAGGCTTGACAAAAGATGTCCAAGCATCATTCAAGATAATGACAAGAGTCGATGATCCTTACGAAATTCTTAATAAGACAACTCCTCAGGCTAAATTGATTTATAAGAATTATGAGAATCTTGAGAAGAGATATCAAGAGGTAAAATCGCGGATAAAAATCACAAAAGACAGATTAGTGTTATTTGTATATAATGATAATTATTCTATTACATCAGACCTTTCCAGCGAGATTGAATATAATCATCCTGATAAGCTTATTGTTATTGCAAGAGAGAAAGATGATGATATGAAATGCAGCATTAGGGCAGAGAAGCTTGATGTAAGGCAAATTCTTGCGAAATCATTGATTGGCATTGAAGGTTATGGTGGAGGCCATGAGCATGCCTGTGGAGCATCAATAAAGCAAAAGGATTTTGATAAGTTTGTTGAGAATATAAGATCAAACCTCAAAGAGGAATAATTGTTACTTCTAAGTGGTTAAAAAGCGAAAAGTTTATAAAGGAGTTACTGTATAACAATAAGATGGATGACGAACAGAATATTGAATCTAAATTGTCAATTTCTTTAGATAGAAAATCATATAATCCAATATTTCAAGGTCAGAGGATTTCTTGGCTTATTGATAATCTGAGGAATGCCACTATAAAAACAATGAAGCAGATTTACTTGGAATCAGAATATTCTGACCTCAAAAAGCCTTTAAGTCAAAATTTACATAAAATTGACCAAGAGAAACTAATGGAGAAGAGAAGAGAGTTAAGTATAAAATTTCAAAATCACGTAATTGATAGCTTGAAGAATATTTTTATTATAGACGAAAATAACAAATCATTATCTTTTAACAAGTGTATAGGAGAATTAAAATTTTATTTACCTATATATATGCATAATTCGAGAAATGAAGTGTATGATACTTCTGTAAAAAAATTTCTTCCTAACTTCATTAATGATATTTTAAAATCAGAAATTAATATAAAACCCTATCTAAGCGTAATAGCACAGCATCGAAGACTCATTGAAAATAATAAAAATATAGAAATAAAAGTACTCAATACATTAACTAAGATATCTGAAATTAAATCAATATTAAAGGAAATAGACATTTCTCACTGTGTTATGGGAATTAAAGAGGATAAATTTTATCATTACGCAGTTGAAGATCCGCATCCTAAAAATTATCTTCCAGAATTTCAAAACTATAATCCTGAGACCGACGAAATAATAATCTTAAATGCATCGAATAAAATAAAATTTGAGAAGAAAAGACAATTATTCAAAGATAAATTAATAGATGATGTAAGTTTAATCACCAGATCCAAATTTAGCATACGAGTTTCACAAAAAATAAATGATTATATAGTAAATATTAGAGAGGACTTTCCATATGACTTCTCAGCAATATTCGTTGAGCTTGAAAATAATCGTGACTTATACAAAGTAGTTGACGTCATTAAAAAAATTTCTATGGAATCAAAAAAATACAGATTTGAAGTAGAATATAAACCAAATGATAAAGAGCTTTTCAAAGTGGTGCAAAGATATCCAGATGCAGTTATAGATCCCCAATTTGAAAAACTATCGAATGTTTACAATCCTGAAAATTATAAAATAGTTACAAAGAATGCTAAATACGCAGCTAATAAAATGAGTTTAAAAAACCTTTCCTTGTCCCAAAAAGCGTATCTCAAATTAATAGGAGTGCCTCAAGTACAGGTAAATTTTTATTCAAATAAAATCAGATTTGAAGCCTTATTAAGGACACATGAATGGCAAAAAATTGCGGAAAATGAATTTGGACATACTAAAAATTATTATGAGAACAGAGATATTTGGAGACAAGAAGATCTCAAAAATAAAGATGTTGACTTGATTGCACATTTTTATGAACAACAGTTGATGCCAACATTCGAAAGCTCAGGATATACAGTAAATTCAGATTATTACTCGAAATACTTTCTATAATTGAAATGAATTATAAGAGCTTTGTGTGTAATTTTAGTTCTATGTTGAAAAATCTGAATGTGTTATTTATTCATTCTCAAGTAGCTACAGAACCGAAACATTTATATATAAGTTATGCTTTATAGTTATTACTTAAGAGTGATAATGATTGGGGGTTTTTATGATGAATAGGATATATTCAGAATACAATGTTTCAGATCTTACATTAGAAGAAGTACATGATCTAATGCAGGATGAACAAGCACATTATGCAGCTGATTATGGCCTGGAATTCAAAGAATTGACGACTCTAAAGATTTCACAAAACTAATGCTTAAAACACGAAGAACTGTTTCCGCAAAAGAACGAAAGTTCTTTGCGCGCAGAGAAATTTCTTAGGAAATTTCTCTGCGCATCAATCAATCACCTCACCCTTGATAAAATTCTGTTCTTCGTGTTTTATTTTTTACTCTACAAATCTTATTTTAAACTTTCATAATCTTCTAATATAACTTTATCGATCTCATCTAGATCTTTCACTTTGTACAATTTTCCTTGACCGATCTCAACAATCTTCTTAGCTAATTCAAGACCCTTATGATCTAGACTAATGCCAATTAATGATATTGTTATCTTATTATTACGAGCTATTCCAACAGCCTTTAATGTATCTGATTCAGGAACATCGCCTTTAGTAGGCAACGCATCTGTAAGCAATATTAAATGCTTAGTGTCTTTTTTTGGAAATAATGATATTGATTTAGTTATGCTTGAAGCAATATTTGTTTCCCTTGAAGCCCTGATGTCTGCTAACTTCTTAAGTATACGGATAAAGTCATTTGTCGGCTCAATATAATCCTTGATTTCAGAGCCAAAAACAATCAAGCCAACCTTATTTCTGTCCTGAATTGCCTTAAAAGCCAATGCTATGCCAGATTTTTTTGCTATCCTCAGCTTATCGCCTTTCATTGACCCTGAAGCATCTAAGCCATAAATAATGCTAATATAGCCTTCATGCTGTCTCTCATATGCTTTAAGATCATTCTTTTCAATACTTTGATGACTTCGCCTTAATGCTGTCTGTATGGATTGTTTTAATGCAATATTCCTATAAATATCCTTATTGAAATTTTTGTAATCCTCTTTATCTCCGTACACTGATCTTTTTTTGCTTTTCTTTTCCCCAAAGCCTTTAGGAACAAGATTATCAAGCTCTTCTGCACATAATACAATAGAACTCAAATAAAGCCCTTTATCAGTTATCTGGCCTTCCTTATTCAACAAGCCATCATCTTTCATTGCATCAAACTTTTCATTTATCTTTTTCTTTAATTCTCTCTTAAACTCAGGAATATTAATGTTTTTTTCAATATAATCAGGACTGTATCCTGATAGCTCTCTAATGATTGTTTCGCCATAAAGCTTTTTTGCCATTTTATAATCTCTAATAAGATTCTCCATAACCATATCAGGAGTCAGGCTTCCTATGCCTTGATTTATTGTCTCAGAAATAATCTTTCCATCACTAATCTTCTCCTTATCATCCTCTAGAATAGAATGCATTAGTTTCTCTTCATCAGTTGGCTTTAATTTTCCAGATCCTTCCTGAATCTTATCCATCTCAGGAATTTTTCTTTCAATATTTTCAGAATCTTGTGTTGACTCTATGCTAGGTCAAACCACTTTTTCTTTGCTTTATCTTGCTGAATTCCTGTTCTAGATATTTTTCAGCAGTCTCAAGATACTTGATTGAAGGCTTTAACTTAATTCTATGACTTAATACAGAGATCATGATTTGCTTAATATCATCCATTGTAACAGATTTATGTCCAGAGAGAAAAGCATATGCCTGTGCTCTTTCATATATGCCTATAGATGACCTTACAGAAGGTTTTTTGTCAATATTCTGGTCAATCCTTAAATCCCTAATGAATTTGATTACTGTATCAATCAATTCATCTGCAAATTCAATCTCACTGATCTTTTTTCCTTTTATCAATACAATCTGTTTTTCAATCTCTGATGTTTCAGGATATTCCATTGTTATTACATCAAACCTATCGAGGAATACATCACTTAAAGGCTCTGTGCTTGAATCCTCTGGATTCATTGTTCCTATGAATATGAATTCAGCAGGAAAATCAATATTATAAGCTCCAATAGTGACTCGTTTCTCCTCTAAAACTTGAAGAAGTGCATTCTGCAATTTTTCACTGCAACGATTTATCTCATCAAAAAAAAGTATCCCATTATTAGCCCTGAAGATCTTTCCAGGAGTAAATGCTTCAATGCTTAATGGACCGAATTTCATTGCCTTAATCGGATCAATATCACCTAATAAATCCTCTGCAGTCAAATCAGGAGATCCTTGAATTCTTACAAATCTTTCAAAGCCTTCAATGCTTTTCTTCTTAACTGTTTTTTTTGATATGCATTCAGGGCATATAGGATTAACTGGCAGACAATTAAATCCGCAATCATTTACATCAATTTCAGGAAGGATTCGTGCAACATTTTTTGCCAGAGTAGTTTTTCCTATCCCAGGACTTCCAACCAGTATTATATGTCTATCCATGATCAATGCTGATTTCAGTTCCTTTTTCACTTTATCCTGTCCGAATATATCTTCAAATTCCTCTTCCAGGATCTTTTGCCTTAACTTATCATTTAATAGAATATTGTTCATTTTACCACCTTGGCTGAGGATAAACAATGGCATGTTTAAAAATGTTCTTAAAGAAATACTTATTGGCAAGCGAATCTTAAGATAATAATACAATATCACTAGACTCGTCATAACACCAGACTACTAAGCTGTATGAGCGCAATAAGTATTCAAAGAATTGCATACAGAATTACAGCACTTATCAATGGAACCAATAAGTTATCATCAACAGGATTCTTCATTAATCGTAATTCCAGGCTTTCTATTGTTATTGCAATAAATGATGCCATCAATGCAGCCGGCAATGGAACAAATATATATGCTGCAAGCATTCCAGCAACAATGCCTGAAACAGTGCCTTCAATAAATCTTGAATTATTCAATGGATGCTTGATTCTTCCATATTCTCTGCCAATAATTGCTGTAAATGAATCTCCAAAAACCCAGATCATCAATGATGCAAGAACAATGCTCTTGCTAAGCATTGAGGTCTCATATAATAATATCAATAATGTAATTGAGAACATTATTGCAACAACTCCTTTTCCTGGAAATCCCTTATGTCGAGGCCTGTCAAATTGGTCTAAAAACCATTTTATTAGAGGTATAGAATTTTTTATTGAGACAAAAGAAATAACAAGGCCTGTAAGAAGAAGTGTTAATGCCATCCAGAATTCCAGTATATCAAAATTAATCAACAAAACTATAATTACTCCTAATATTATATGAAATACTTTTCTTTTTAATTCAAAACTATCTCCAAGCATTTTTCTCTCCAATATATATGAATAATTTAGCAATGAAAAATCCTAAAAAGGCTCCGGCAATAACATCACTTAAATAATGCACGCCAAGATAAATCCTGCTGAATGCCACAAGTACTGCAATGCTCCAGAACCAATATTTATATCTAGGAAAATTCATTATCAAGAAAGCAAGCATTGTGAAAATAACTAATGCATGGCCTGAAGGAAATGAACTCATACTAGTATTTATTATGCTAGGAATCTGGAGAAATTCAAAAGGTCTTGGTCTTGAGATTATCCATTTCAATACATAACTTAAAATTGCACTTACAAATAATGCAGCAATATATGAATAAATTTTTTTATTTCTTAATATCAAAATTATCAGGATTATTAATGCAAGAGAAATAAACCATTCCAGATTGCCAATCATGGTTATTATCGAGAATAAAATTATAAAAAAATCATTCTGCAGAGTTATCATTAATTTCAAAAAAAGTTTATCCAGAAGAAATCCTATAATTGTAAATATTATTCCATATATTATAAGAAAAGTAAAATTATTTTTTCTAGGATCTTTTTCTCTCATAATATCTTTATCTCTCTAATACTAATTTTTTTTGCCCTTGCTCTTATGAATTCTTCTGTAATTAATTTTCGTATCATCTCTTCTGGAATACAAAATTTTCTTTTATTTATAGAGAATATTCTATTGCCCTTAATAAAAGTTTTTTCATGTTTTTTCTTAAAACTCTCAACATCAATCCATGAGCTTAATGGAGGCCCTGTTTGTTCAATTGTTTCTGATAATTTCTTGTTTTCAAAAATAAGATAAATGATTGCTGATTCTTTCTCAAAATCAAAATTCCATGCATCCTTAAGAGCATTGAATTCCATCATAGATAATTGGTTTTTTATATCTTCATAAATCTTCAATATCTTTGTGCCCATTATGTCTTTGCTGTTTATATGAGGCTCAATATCAATAATTATTATTTTTAATTTTTGATAGGATTTTTTCAATTCTTTGACTGAATTTTTTATTTCATTCTCCAAATCAAATTTTTTTATCTCAAAAAATTCTTTACTAGGATTTTCTAAAAACTTTTTGCAGGCTTCTGAAAACATTGATAGTTTCTCTGCATTCAATGCAGCAGCAGCATTCCTGTCTTTCTGAATTGGATCAATAACAATCAATGGAGATATCTTGCTAGGATTCAGTTCTTTAAGAGGATTTTTCATATTATTTTCATGATCAATAATGATTGGATTCTTGATTGTAACATTGTTTATATCAGAGAATTTTTTTATCATTGAAAGAAATGATCCATAATGGATAATTAATATATCAACAATATGTCCTGAAAATCCGTTTATGTATGATTCTGCACCATAGACTTTTGCTGATTTAAGGAATTGTTTTGCTAAGCGTATCTCATCATTTAATTCAGGATTGAGCTTAGTGTATTTTTCAACCCAGCTTACATGCTCTGGGCTTAAATCTGTGATGTTTTCTGCATTCTGATAATTAGATGCATGAATCCTTAATACTGGAATAACTTCATAATCAAGGTTCTTGATCTTGAACTGAAAATAATCCCTGCTCCCATGAATCCTGTTGATTGTCGTCTTTGGAAAGGATTTCTTTAATGATACTTCGAGAATATCCGATATATTCTTTCCCCTGTAATTTAATGCAAATCTTACAAATAAGTCTATATCATGATCATTCTTCAAGAACGTATCTTTTGCAATACTTCCGCCCTTAACACATTCAGCACTGATATTAAGATCCTTAAGAGTGCTGTTTATTTTTATAATGATCTTACCTGTTTCAACTATTACTTTGCTATCAGGCTTAATGAATTTCTTTACTTTATCAATAATAGAATTAATCTCCTTGATCTTTTCAGCATCCATGATGAATGCTTGATTTACTGCTTTTAATAGTTTATTGTTTAGACAGTTTCAGTAAACTTAATAAACCTAAAATCTTAAGGCTAATGAAAGAGGTGTTTGATGATTGTCTGGCAGATCATTAATATTGCAATATTACTGGCAATTGGAGGAATTATACTCTATGTCAGGAGAAAAGCCAAGGGATCATTATCTCTATATAAACTGACATTGCTTCTTGCAGGGTTTGCTCTTTATTTCATATCAACACAAACTCATATATTGAATTTTGATAAGGAATTATTGGATAATTTTGCTGTTTTTCTGTTGGTGACATTGACATTTGAGCTCAGCATAAGGATCAATCCTGAAAATATTCATATGAATTCAAAGACTTTAGGGGTTTTTGTCTGGACATTAATAATAAATATTGTTATTATGGGATTATTAGCATCATATCTTATCAATATCCCAACAATGCAGGCAATAATATTTGCACTAATCTTGACAACTATTGAATACTTTATGGTTGAGGAATTAAGAAAAGAGGGTGATTTTGCCAATCCATTAATAATAATTTTTGCATTATCAATAGTTTATTTCATGACATTAAACAATCAATTATTCTATAACATTGGAGACTTCTTAAGATACATGCTTATTGGCCTTGCGACAGGTGTTATTTCAGGAATTATTGTTTTTAAGCTTATGAATAACGCTAAAATATCATGGGTACATGAGCTTGCCTTATTATGCACAGCAGTTGTTGTGTATATATTCACAATACTGCTCGGAGGATCAGGAATATTTTCAATAATCATCTTAGGAGTATTTTTCGGAAACAGTTATGTAAGAAAAAAGAATGATATGAAGAGCTTCAGCCCATTCATATTCAAGTCATTAGAGATATTGTTATTTCTTATTATAGGATTTATGATTCCTTTTAACCTTAAATTCTTCTTATGGGCATTACTAATATTTATCATTTATTGCATCATTAGATACATAATAATAAGCATTTATCATAAGACTTATTCAATGCAAAACAAGCTCTTATTGACATTTGCTCCGAAAGGAATGGTTTATGCTGCACTCTTATTAGTATTTTCAATCGAATTCTTCAGTGTAAGTTTATCCTCAATGATGGCGTGGATCTTGATAATATCATTGCTTATTGCGTCAGGCATTGAATTTGTAGAGGGAAAAAAGATAAAAAGACTAGAGGAATTGTATGTTGTTTTAAAGAATATAAGATATGGAAGGAAAAGAGATTTGAAGCATAAATAATGCTTATTGCCTTGCGAATCATACTTATTATCGGCGATAACACTAGACTCGTCATAACATTTAATTAATATGCGATATGAGCGCAATAAGCATAAACATTTATAAATAGGCAATTTTTCTTGATAATGTGGGAACAAGAATAGTGCTTGATACAAATTTTTTACTTATTCCTGGACAGTTCAAGATAGATATTTTTGAAGAAATCAGAAACATCATGAATGAGCCTTATGATTTATGCATATTCCAGGAAACAATTCAAGAATTAAGTAATATAGCTGAAAAAGCCAGTAAGGACAAAAATAACGCGAAAATCGCTTTGATGCTCATAAAACAAAAAAACTTAAAAAGCCTTAAAAATTCCTCAATTGAGAAGAGTTATATTGATAGGATAATATTAAGTAATATAGACTCAAAATGTATAGTTTGCACACAGGATCAGGCTCTGAAAAGGCTTCTGAAGGCAAAATTTAAAGGTTTAAGGATAATAACATTAAAATCAAAAAAGCATCTTGCTTTAGTGTGAGGCAAAAAAAATGTACTATAAAACAAAGGTTATTGATTTCATAAGAGTACCTCCAGCATCATTTGCAGAGGATACAAAAGTATCTGTAGTCCAGGAAATAAAGAAAAAATTTAATGGATATATCAACCAAGATATTGGATTTGTGATTGATGTATCAGAAGTAAATAATGTCGGTGACGGAATGATATTACCAGGAGATGGATCAGCACATTATAATGTTGAGTTCACTTTATTAACATTCAAGCCAGAATTACAGGAGATAGTGCTTGGAAAGATCACTAATGTTGCTGATTTTGGTGCATTTATCAATATCGGCCCAGTAGAGGGCATGATCCATATAAGCCAGACAATGAATGATTTTGTATCATACAGCAAAGATGGCGTGCTGTTAGGAAAAAATACTAAGCATTCATTAAAAGTAGGAGATGTATGCAAAGCAAGAATCATTGCAGTGTCTTATAAGGATTTATCGAATCCAAAGATAGGATTGACAATGAGACAGCAAGGCCTAGGAAAAGATGACTGGATAGAAGAAGAGAATAAAGTTGAGGAAAAAGGTGCAAAATGAAGAAAAAAGTATGCAAGAAATGCAAGATATTTGTTGACGGAGAAACATGTCCTATATGCAAAAAGAACCAGTTCAGCACAAACTGGCAGGGAAGAATATATTTTATTGATGCCCAAAGATCAACTATTGCAAAAAAGATTCTAGTTGATGTAAAAGGAGAGTATGCTATTAAGGTGAAATAATGGATATTGATATTATTAATAAGAAACCTGAAACGTTGCTCAAGAGAACAAGCTTTCAGGCTAAGATGATTTTTGAAGGAAAAACACCTTCTAGAACAGACTTAAAAAAATTATTATGCTCAAAACTAGGATCAAAAGATGCTCTTACTGTTATCAGCAAAATATTAAATGATTATGGCTCAGAAAGAGCAATACTGCATGGATATGTATATGATGACGAGGATTCAATGAAGGATCTTGAATCGAAATATGTAATGTTAAGACATTTATCTAAAGCAGAACAACAGGCAGAGAAGGAAAAGGCAAAAGCAGCTAAACAGGCAGCAGCACCAACTTCTGGAAAAAAGAAAAAATAAGGTGAAAAAATGGTTAGACCCGCAGCAAAATCAGCAACAGACAAAGGCAAGAAAGATTCAGCACCAGTAAAAAGAGGACCACAATATAACATGTACAAGATCTATGAAGTCTCTGGAAGCTCTTTGAAGAAAAAGAACAAGACCTGTCCAAAATGTTCAGTATTCATGGCCAATCATAAAAACAGATGGACATGCGGGAAATGTGGGTATATGGAACGAAAATAAAAGTTCTATTTCGATAACTTTTTATTTTATTCTCATTTATTTCTTCCATGCAAGAATTTACTGATGCAAAGACTTTTCTAGGAAAAATGGTTCATATTAAAATTGATAGGCCAAAAGGCTCTAGTCATCCTAAGAGTCCTGATTTAATCTACAAAGTTAATTATGGTTATGTTCCGGATGTAAAAGCTCCTGATGGAGATGAGCTTGATGCATACCTACTTGGAGTGGATAAACCTGTCGAGGAGTTTGTAGGCGTATGTATCGCAGTTATCCATCGGACAAATGATAATGATGACAAATTAATCATTGTTCCTGAAGGAAAAGAATATTCTGATGAAGAAATTAGAGAACTTACATATTTTCAAGAACAATATTTTAAATCAGAGATAATTCGAAAATAATAACATAATTCTAAAAGAAAATTCCCTCCAAGAACCTTGAGTTAAACCTGGAGATCGGGATTCTTTTGCTTAATTATTAGAAAAAAATCTTGCCTTCACTTGTCGTTGGGGGTGATGAGTGAAGGCAAAGAATTACATCCATAACGGAACGTGATTTGTGAATCTTTGCGGAAAAAATATTGAAAATAAAAAAAAAATAAGATAATTCATGTTTATCTTACTATCTCTATTCCTAGCTCATCAGACATTCTCTGCCTGTTGGCTTTGGCTTGTTTTGGAGTTGTTTTTCCGAGTATCCAAGGACTTTTTACTCCTGTGATTATTGTCATTACTGTCAATTTTCCTTTCATATTCTCAGAAACTCTTGCTCCCCAGATAACATTTGCATCCTCATCCATTGCTTCAGTAACAAGCTCGCCGACTTTGCTTATTTCATCTAAAGTCATATCGGGGCCACCTGAAACATGCAATATTGCTCCTGTTGCACCATCATAGCTTATGTCAAGTAATGGATTGCTTAATGCTCCTTTAACTGCCTCTTCAACTCTATTGTTCGTGTCTGATGCTCCAACTCCGATTGCTGCTACTCCGCCATCTGTCATTATTGCTTTAACATCTGCATAATCCAAGTTAACTAATGATGGTATTGCGATTGTTTCTACAATTCCTTTAATCATTGTTGCTACTAATTCATTAGCCACTGCAAATGCTTGTTGTACTGGCAAATTACCTGCAATCTGTACTAATCTATTGTTATCGATTACAATTACTGTATCAGATACTTGTCTTAATTGCTGTAATCCGAATTCTGCTTTGTCTACTCTTGCTCTCTCAATCTTGAATGGCATTGTTACTGTTCCAATAACAATTGCACCCATATCTTTAGATGTTTGTGCCACAACTGGTGCTCCTCCTGTTCCTGTTCCGCCGCCCATTCCTGCACATACAAACACCATGTCAGAGCCTTTCAATGCATCCTTAATCTCTTGAATACTTTCTTGTGCTGCTTCTGTTCCTCTTTCTGGGAATCCTCCACATCCTAATCCTCTTGTAACGTCCTTTCCTAATAAGAATTTCCTATCAGCTTCCATTAGGTTTAAATGCTGCTGATCAGTATTGCATGCAATTATCTCTGCACCTTTTATACCTTTCTTATAGAGCCAGTTTACCATATTGTTACCTGCTCCACCGACGCCAATAACTTTTATATTGGCCTGTCCTACTTCTACTCCCTCAAATCCGCCTGCGTTTGTTTTTACGAAGTCCATTTTTTTGCCCCCAAGGTTTTTCCTCTTTTGGTTTTTTGTAAGCCTTGAAACGTTTTTTTTCAAAATATATCTTGTAATATATAGTCGTAACTATAGTAATGTTTATATATAACCTATTACATCTACCTACTAGAAAGATTTTATGTCGCCAAACAATTTTTCGATCGTTCTTTTCGCCAAAAAAGTACGATTTGAGTTATGTTTTGTGTATACCAGTGTTAAAGTTTTCGCCAAAAAACTTTGATTACTTCTTTTACTTATTAAACTAATATATAAACATTTCTATCATGTAATATAACAATTTAAAGATAGCATTTATAAATATTCACTTCATAATGTATATATTTGAAGCAATATATTCATTACTTCTGAAGCAATACTTCCTTTTTTCCAGAATAAAGATTCATAGCAGCCATCTGATTGTACTGATCTTCATCAAGAATAAGATGAGTTATAGTGAAATTATGCTTTTCTTTTATCAACACTACAGCTTGTCTTACTAATGAGCTTTCAATATTTTCTCCAATAACAAGAATATTTGCTTTATCTTTTTCTTGTTTTCCATGCAGGATAACTGTCTGGATTCCAGGAATCTTATTTATACTTTCAATAAATTCTTCTATAATAGTCTTATTTTCTTTAATGATGATCTCGAGATATCTTGTTTTTTCATTTTGCGATAAGCTGTAAATCTTAAGATGCTTTATTCTTGAAACCTGGATTATTTCTAACAAAACCAGCTTATTAATGATCCTGAAAGTAGAAGCTAAAGGCACTCTTGAATACTTTGAGATCTCTTTTAATGTGAATTTTTGCTCTTTTCTATTTATCAAAAGCCTTAGAATATTGAGAATTTTTTTGTCAAAAAGACTTTCCAATAAATTCTCAGATGCCATAATTATCATGATACAGGCTTTTATTTAAATTTTTCGGTTTATGAAAATGGTTTTCAGAAATGAAATCTGGCAGCAATGGACATTGATGCAATAAAAATATAAACATCACACCAATAGCTTAAGCATGAATATAGTATGCCCTAAATGCCAATCAAGAGGATTAACAAAATGCTTCTGCATATTAAGAGAAAGAATCAAGCTTGAAAAGAATATCAGCCAGAATTTTAAGAAGGAATTCTTTGGAGAGAACTATAATATATTTGTAGGAAGATATGGGTATCCGAATATTAATGTTGGTTTATTAAGCTTGCCTGAAACCCAGAAAGATGAAAAGTTTGATAATCCATTATTATGGGCAGAACAGGATTATGATATAAATAAGATAATTAACCTACGAACACAAATGATTAACGCAAATTTCAAGACAGACATCAAAGGATCAAGACTAAAAGAGCTTTATCAAGAACTAAGCCTATCAGCAAAACCAGTTGATACAGAGATCAAGCTTGAAAAACCTCCAAGTGTTAAGATAAATTTCAATGCAGAAGCCACTCCTTTTGGGCCGAGCATTAAGCTTGAGCAAGCGAGAATAACTGAAAATGTTTCTGTTCCGAATAAAGTTGAGAATGTAGTAAATGATGACCTTACAGCTACAGAATCACTCAATATATTATATGATAAAGGATTTGATGAGCATTATCTAACAAAAATATTCAGTTCAGGAAATTTAGGGAGAACTGGAAAAAAGCTTGTTCCAACAAGATGGTCAATAACAGCAGTTGATGACACACTTGGAAAGGATATGATCAGGGAAGTAAAAGACTATAAAGTGAATGATTATGAGTTCTACTTTGGAGGATATCTAGGAAATTACTATATTATATTACTATTTCCTGAAATATGGAGCTACGAATTGTTTGAAACTTATGTTAAAACAAAAGAGTTTACAACAGATTATGAAGGATATTATGGAAGAAAGAGTTATGCCATAAATACAGTTGGAGGATATTATGCAGCACGCTTCAGCATACTCCAAAAACTAACATCCATAAAGAGACAAGCAACTGTGCTTGCATTAAGATTCATCACAGATGAATACTGGGCACCTCTTGGAGTATGGGTTGTTAGGGAAGCATCAAAAAAAGCGATGAGTTCCAAGCCATTAAAGTTTGATGATCAATCAAGAATGATGAAATATGCTGAAGAATTCATAAAAAAAGAGTATGGGTTTGATCTTAATACAATACTAAAGCAGAGCAATGTTATGAAGAATCAGAAACAAAAGAAGATTAATGAGTATTAATCATCAAATGACCCTGATGCTTCGTGTTTTAAAGTATATATACATAAATAATCAACTATTCTTCTAAGATCTTGTCCTTTTAACTTTATCGGATCTCTTTCCTCGACCTTAAAAAATGATATATCTTTTTCAACAAGGAAATCAATTATGGGTATATGATAGAATTGAGGCGATTCTTTTTCTTTTAAAACTTCATAACCTATACTATTAAATGTCTTTATTGTGTTTAAAAATGCAGAATATTCATTTTCAGATCCAGAAATAATATGGGTTGTCGGATATTCACAAAAAGCACTCCCAATATTGGCCGATATATGGACTAGATCAAAGTAAGAATGAGATATCTTTTCTTTTGAAATTAACTCATGAAATGCTTCAAAATATTCTTCCCTCAAACCTGAATCTATCGTGGGTTTACAATTAGAATCATTTCTATATTTCCAGTATCTTTGATCAGGGTAATTTTTTGCAATTTGGACTATTCTTTCAACATTGGAATCAACAGCTTTAACTGCTTGTGGATTAACAAAAACGTGTATTAGATTATACTCAGCAGAATCACTGAGTTTTCCAATAGCATGTCTCATATCACCATCTCCGAAATCGTAATGATGATCGAGCCAATTTGGCCTTGCAATATTAAGATAATTCGTTTTACTCATTTTAGTCCTCAAGGCTTGCACACATTGCATGGCTTGTAGCCTTTCTTCATTGCATCTTTTGGAGTGTTAAATAATATTAATTTGCTCTTCGGGATCTTCTTAATAACCATGCATCCTGTCTCATGATAATTATTTCCTGAGAATGTTGCAAATACAGGATTGCTTTTCTCAACAGTTTTCTTAGCTATCCTATCTATCTTTATCTGAGCTTTAGCAAGCTCACTTGCTTGTTTGATAACATCCTGTCTCTTATTCAATAACTGGACCTCTCGGATTTTCTTTTCAGCATCTTTCAATCGCTTTGCCTGCTTTACAATATTCTGTTTCTTGTTCAAGAACTGAACTTCCCGAATCTTTTTATCAGCATCTTTCAATCGCTTTGCCTGCTTTTTTAATTCATTCTGAGCTTGTTTTGTCTTGACTTCTTTTATTCTTTGATCAGCTCCAACCAATGCCTTAGCTTGCTCTTCAACATCCATTAATTTTTGCTTTTGTCCTATTTGAGATAATTTCTTTGAAGCTTTTTCCAATGCTTCTGCTTCTTTGATCAATTCATTCTCTTTTGATACAATATCTTTTTTCTGCAAATATTTTTCTGCTCTTTTTAATTCAGATGCCTCTCTTTCAAGCTCATACATCATGGCATTTTTTTCTAAACTCTTATCCTTGACTACTTGCTTTTCTCCAATCTCATATGTTTCTAAAGGCTTTGCAGGCATAGGTAGGCTTTCAGGAATCTTCTTATAATCAAAAGACAATAATGCTGAGATCAAGAACAAGAGCATAACACCTATTGCAATCACAGTCATCATTGAACCATTTAGAAGAACAAGATACATTCCAGATGCGAATAATGTTGCAAAAGTAAATAATTCAAAGCTCTTCCACTTTCTTTTGAGCAATGAGCCTAAAACAATCAGATCAAACACAATATATACAGCTATTGTAGCATATTTCAGTGTTGATTCTGAAAATAATATCAAAATCGAGATTAATGCTTGTATTATTAATAAGACATAAAGATTATTTCTTTCCATTTTAACCCCCTGATATTAGCTTCAAACTATTCCGATATATAAAGCTTTCGCTCTTCTTAATTTTAGAGTAGTGATGATTCAAAGGCAAAATTTAAAAACATCCTCTTAATCCAGCAATAATGCAAAAGTATAGCTATTATCTGGGAAAATTCCAATTACACAGTTCAGATAAAGAGATTAAGGATCTAGTAATAGCATGGATATTCATAAGCATAGCATTTGCAATAGTAAGAAGCAGTGGAGATTATCTATCAAACAAATTTCTGATATTGATAGCAATATCTGCAGTTACTGTTGGGCTGGGCTTTTTGCTTCATGAGCTTGCTCATAAGGTAGTTGCTCAGCATTATCATTGCTGGGCAGAGTTCAGAGCTGACATGACAATGCTTATTCTTGCATTATTGATGAGTTTTCTAGGATTTGTGTTCATAGCACCAGGAGCAGTAATGATATTTGGTAACATAAATAAGAGACAAAATGGAATAATAAGCCTAGCAGGACCATTGACAAACATTATTATTGCAATTCTATTATTGCCTCTACTATTCATCTCTACTAGCAGCTTATGGAAGGAAATAATAAGCGCAGGATATCTGATAAATGCCTGGCTAGGGCTATTCAATATGATTCCATTATGGAATTTTGATGGTATAAAGATATGGCGATGGTCAAAGCTAGCATATATTGTAACATTAATAATTGCAGCAATACTCATTTTCATATTCTTTAAATTTGCATTCTAAATCATAAAGTATTAAAATAAGCTTAATATTTCATAATTATGCCACTCACAGAGGATTATCTAAAATCAGTATCAGAATCACAACTCAAGGATAGAGCATATATCCCATATGAGCTAGAACGCCATGAAAGAGCTTCTATAGAGGAAATTAGAAGATGCATTAAGCTAAAAAAGTATAAAGATAAGGAAACATTAAAAGAATCACTTGATTTTATTGAAACACTTTCTAATAAGATGAATATTGCTATCCAGAATCAGAAAAAGGACAATAAGACAACCTGGGAATTAGAGGCAGACCTTAATGATCTGAAAAAAGTATTTGATCAACTGAATAACATGTTAACAACATTTGAGACTAATGAAGTTGATGCGTCTGTCAGGAAAGCAAATTATAAAAGAAGATGAAGTGCGAGCTATGTTCTAAAAGAATTGAATTAACATTCATGAACAAGATAATAGGAACATTATACACAAAAGGCAAAAAGCAGAAAGCAGTATGCAATGACTGCCAATCAAGATATTCCAGCAGAGAGATCAAGGAAAAACTAAACCTTTAAAATACTAAACTGTTTCTCAATAATACGCCTCTGTAGCATAGTAGTATTGCGGCGGATTCGTAATCCGCAGGTCGCGTGTGCAACTCACGCCAGAGGCTATTAATACCTCTTTTTCAGTTTCATCTGCTTTTCTTTGATCTTTTTCTCTTTGGTCAAGACATCTTCTTCCATTGATCTTATCCTCTGTTTTGGATCAATCAGTTTGATGATTTCTACCTTGAATCCTAGCTCTAGAAGTTTTGATATGCATTTTCTCTGGCTTGAAAGTAATTGCTCATTATTGAATTTGCATTCAATGAACTTAAATGCATTATCCTTAAAAACGATAAGGTCAGGCATTCCATGATGGACATGATTCAAATACTTTAATTGCTCAAGCATTCCAGGATGATGTTTTTCCATTAAATCCCTTAATTTCTCATATTTTTTCCTGACATTAGGATAATGCTCAGCAAAGTCTAGATGGAAATATTCAGATCTCCAAACAATATAGCCTTGTTTTTCAAGTTTTTTTCTGATAAATGATTCAGAAAGACCTTTATTTGAAACTTTAGAACCTTTCTTTGGATGAAGTTCCAGATAATTATACTTTAACATTGTTTCTCACATAAAAGAAAGCACTATCATATACCTTGATTGGATTGAACTTTTTCTTGTATTTCAATAAGTTTTCGTCAGATGAACCAAAATTGATAAACCTATAGCCTTCAGATTTTAACTTATCGAAAAATATTACTGTCAAGAAATCTCCAAGCTCAGGAATAGAATAATCATGAAGATTGATATTAAAATAAACAGTATCAGGATTGTTTGGAACAACAATAGCAGAAGCTAGGCCTCTAACAATTCCATTTAGCTTTAATAATAAGGTGATGTTTGCTTTATATCCGTTTGCTGCAAAATTAATATAAGAATCATGCAATGCTCTGTCTTTTGCTTTCCTATTTTTCTTCCAAGCAAGAATCATTGACTTGATTTCATCAATAGATTGATTCTTAATGTCATGGTTCATCACTATTTCCACTTTAAAATTCCTGAAAAAGCGGTTTTTTACCTTTCTCAGATTGCTGAAATCAGATCCAATAAGCATAGGATCCCATTGATCAAGGCTAATTATAGGTGTGAAGTAATGCTCAACAACATTTCCAATAATTATTTTATCAAACCCTTTTGTTTTTGCTAAAAGTTCTTTTCTGAATTCAAATGAGCATTCAATCATGATCTTTTTGACATTCTTATTGAAAAGAAACAGGGCAAATTCAATAAACATTGATGATCTTTCTTCTTCAGGAGCAATGATTTCTGAATAAACACTCCATACATCACCATAATCAATTGCTAAAATGCCTTTATTGTTTCCAAAATCAGCATAAACAGGCTTGGAATCTTTTCCTGCATAAGAGACAAATTCATCATAATTATGCTCTGAAGCATATCCATTTATATTGATTGCATCATTAATCAGTTTCTTTGTTGCTTCAGAAAAGACATCTTCACGTATGATCATTGTTTAACGATTAAGCTTGAGTTTTTATATTTTTCTAGTAGATTGCTATATAGGGTATTTTTGCATTTAGCATTGCCAGGCTCACTTAGATTATGACTCTCATTGTAACTCGAGTTATTTGTAAAAGAATATAAACATTAAAGTTCGCTAGCTGGCAATGCCATAAATGCTTTATGCCTTAACAATTGAGAAAACATGAGTCTTATAATAATAAGTAGGCCTGAATTTCTTCTTGAATTCAATCAGATGCTTCTCTCCACCGCCAAAATCCACTAATTCATAACCTTTTTTCTTTAATTGTATAAGATCATCCATATAACTTACTTCTCCTAATCTATCAAAATCCTTTGTACATAAACCTATTGATGAATAGAATATATTCTTTCCAGGAAGCTTAAATCCTGCATTAATGCTGCAGATCTTTTCATCAACTCTCATAATTCTAGAATCAAAGCCCTTAAAATCATTATCAATCACATTAATATAATAATGATCAAAGGTTTTATCTTTATTGTTTCTAGATTCCTTCCATTTCTTTACAAGATCTTTCAATTCTTCCTTCGTAACATCTTTCAGATCAACAAATTCTACTTTATGCTCTTTGAAGAACTTATTCCAGTAATATCTTATGTCTTTCCAGTCTTTTCCTTCCATCTTATCTCCATTCCATTGCTTCATGTCAAATACTGGCCAGACTAATGTGTAGTTTATCTTATTAACCTTATGATTAGAATCTTTAAGCGCATTAATGACTTTTTTCCTGAAATCTGTCTTGAATTCACACCAAACCTTTTTTGCATTATTGCTAAAAGCATAATCAAGAAATTCCTTCAATAGCTTTATTTGTTCATCAACTGGAGCTAATATGCCAACAAAAACAAACCATTCATTTGCTCTTGTATCATGTTTTGCCAAAATTGCCTTATCATCCCACTTGAAACAATAACCTTTCTCCCATGGCTCAATGTTATAAAGAAAACAATAATAATAATGTTCAGCACAATGACCCTGCTCAAGAATAATTTTTTCAATTATGTCTTTATTTGAAATAATATCAGAAATTATCTCCATTTATCCCCCAAAGCTTATTTCTTTCTTACAAAATCATCAGAACTTTCCTTTAATTCAACAGCAATAGGATTATCCATTGGATCATTTGTTTTTGGAGCTGGTAAAATCTTAATAGTCATATTGTTTCTGTCAAGTGCTTCTGAAAAAATCTTCAGTATCAATTCGTTATAGCTCATTCCTGCCTGCTCACTGGCCACTGGCATGAAATCAGGCTGTTCTCCATCCACAATTACAGGACTAATGCCTGGATTTGGGTTCATTTCCAAAACATAGGGAACACCATCCTTGCTCAATCTGAAATCTATTCTTCCATAATCCCTGCATCCGAGAACATTATAAACCTGCAATGCAGTTCTCTTGATTCTGTATTCCTGATATTTAGGAAGATCAGCCGGGCATTTAATGCTTACATCTTTCCACTCTTTAGAATCCTTAACCCATTTTGCTTCATAACTATAAACTTCTGGTTCTTCACCCCAATTATTAAAAATCACCTCAGATAATGGCAAAACCTGTGCAGATCTGCCGTTCCCAAGTATTCCAACAGTAATCTCTTTTCCATCAATGAATTCTTCAGCCAAAGCTGGTTGATCATAAGTCCTGATAATGTAAGAGATCTTGCTTCTTAATTCCTCTTCATTTCTTGCAACTGCATCTGCAGTAATGCCTATGCTATTATCCATACACACTGGCTTAACTATCAATGGAAACTTAAGATCAGGATCAATTTTCTTGTTTCTTGAATAAAATACCTGATAATTAGGCGTAAGTATTCCATGATGCATTAAAATTTCCTTAACCCTTACTTTATTTATGCAAGTAGCCAATGTCAATGGCCCTGATCCAGTATAAGGAATATTGAGCAATTCGAGCATAGAAGCAATATGAGGCTCAAAAAGGCTTGATCCATTGAATCTTTCACATACATTGAAAGCAACATCAATATTGCTTCTCCTTAACTCTTCATAGGTTTTTTCATTAACATCAAAGAATATTGCCTCATGACCAGCATCCTCTAGAACTTTCTTTACAGCCTTTCCAACTTCAACAAGATCTTCCTCAACCTCCTTGAATTCAGATGATTCTTTGAATAAGTTTGAAAGAATACCTACCTTCATCGGAAATCACCGTCGAGAACCCTTGATGCTAAGACTAAGCTAATAAGAATTTGCCTGAAAATATCCCCCAACTCAACTTCTCTTTTTATATTTTTGTTGTTGATTCTTTGAAAATTCATAACAATCACAAAATTTTTGTTTAACAAAAAAATATTATATGAGAACTCATTTATATAGTTTATTATTTATGTTATCGTCTAATCATATTAATTCTGATAAGGATTTTTTATTCATCATCAAATTTCTCGACGAGAAAAACTTTTTGAAATTTTGCAATAAAAATAAAATTTTTTTGACAAAATCAGAAAATCTTTCAAAATTTTCCAAGAAATAAAACACAAATAAATCCTAAAAAATAAATAATTAAATTAGGTTTAGAAAAAGAAAAAAAATAAAATTGAAAAAATCAAAATTTTAGTATTAAGATGATGATAAAAAATTGCGTCATACTTTTCTTTCTCACCGTATATAAAAACAGACAATAACATTTATAAATAAAATTTCATTCTATAATACAAGAATTCATAGACGATAAAACTAAAAAATGACAGACCAAAAAGATTCTGGAAAATACGATGCATCAAACATTGTTGTACTGGGCGGCTTGGATGCTGTAAGGAAAAGGCCGGCAATGTATATAGGCAGTGTTAGCTCTTCAGGATTGCATCACATGGTATATGAGATCATAGACAATGCCATAGATGAAGCACTTGCAGGATTCTGCACATTCATAAGCATAACAATCGAGAAAGACAATTCAATAATTGTAACAGATAATGGAAGAGGCATTCCTGTTGATATTCATCCAAAATTTAATATGTCTGCACTTGAAGTTGTAATGACAAAGCTTCATGCCGGAGGAAAGTTTGACAAGAGTACATACAAAGTATCAGGAGGATTGCATGGAGTCGGATTAAGTGTTGTCTCTGCATTATCAAAATTTCTTGAGATCCAAGTAAAAAGAGAAGGAAAGGTCTATGAACAAAAGTATCAATGCGGAACACCGACAGCTAAGCTTGAATCAACAGGAACATGTGATATAAAAGACACTGGAACTACAATCCATTTCTGGCCTGATGATTCAATATTCACAGAGACTGTTTTTGATTACAATATATTAGAGACTAGATTAAGAGAGCTCGCATTTCTCAACAAAGGCGTAAGGATAATATTAAAGGATCATAGGATAGAAGAAAAGGAGAAAGATACTGAAGGAAACCTTAAGGTAAGGGAGAGAGAATATTATTATGAAGGCGGCATAGTTAGCTTTGTTGAATTCCTTAATAAGAATAAAAGAACTCTCAACACGCCTATATATATATTCAAGGCTAAAGATAAGATAGAATTAGAAATTGCAATGCAATACTCTGATGCATATAATGAAAATGTTTATTCTTTTGTAAATAATATAAATACTGTCGAGGGAGGAACTCATTTAATAGGCTTTAAGACAGCACTTACCAGGACATTTAATAATTATATTGAAAAAAGCAATAGTTTTAAAGAAAAGATAAAATTAAGCAGTGATGATGTAAGAGAGGGATTAACAGCAATAATATCAATAAAAGTACCCGAGCCACAATTTGAGGGCCAAACAAAAACAAAGCTAGGCAATAGTGAAATAAAAGGAATAGTTGACAGTATTGTTAATACATCATTATCAACCTATCTTGAGGAAAATCCGAAGATTGCTACGACAATAATTGAAAAATCATTATTAGCTGCAAGAGCAAGAGAGGCAGCTAGAAAGGCCAGGGAATTAACAAGAAGAAAATCCTTCCTAGAATTTTCAACACTTCCAGGAAAGCTTGCTGATTGCGCTGAGCAAGATCCTGCAAAATCAGAATTATTCATTGTTGAAGGTGATTCAGCTGGAGGTTCAGCAAAACAAGGAAGAAAAAGAGAATTCCAGGCAATATTGCCTTTGAAAGGAAAAATATTGAATGTTGAAAAAGCCAGATTAAACAAAGTGCTTTCAAGCCAGGAGATAACAAATATTATTACAGCTCTAGGAACAAGCATTGAAGAGGATTTTGACTTAAAAAAATTAAGATATCATAAAATAATCATTATGGCAGATTCAGATGTCGATGGAAGCCATATAAGGACATTGATGTTGACATTGTTCTATAGATATATGAAAGCTTTGATTGAAAATGGTTACATCTATATTGCACAGCCGCCATTATATCTAATAAAAAAAGGTAATCAGAAATTCTATTGTTTAAATGATAAGGAAAAAGATGATTTAATATTAAAAATAGGTTCTGATGCGAATGTTCAGAGATATAAAGGACTTGGCGAGATGAATCCAGAGCAATTATGGGAAACAACAATGGATCCAGACAATAGAGTCATTAAACAAGTGACAATTGAAGATGCAGTGGCTGCGGATCAATTATTCGAAATTCTTATGGGTGATGAAGTCCAGCCTAGAAGAGAATTTATTGAAACGCACGCTAAAGAAGTTGTAAATTTAGATATATGATAAGGTTTCTATTGTCAATCAGCAATCCTATTGATAGTTAATTAAAACTTTAATACACAATATTTAAAAACAACTATTACTTTATAAGAACATGTTTATTACTCCAATTGAAATATTTGATATGTTATTGATGATAGCAGTAGTTGGGTTTATATTCAAGGATACATTCAAAACTCCTGTAAAACAAAATGATGAATTAAGCAAATATTTAAGAAAATCAAGATTCAATTGGGATGATTTCTGGTTTGCAGCTATGGTAACAGCACCTGCGATCCTGCTACATGAACTAGGACATAAAATCATTGCATTAAATTATGGGTTGAGTGCAGTGTTCAATGCGGCATACATATGGCTAATAGTTGCAGTAATTCTAAAACTAATAAGTTTTCCATTTATATTCTTTGTTCCCGCATATGTACAGATTATCGGAGCAGCAACAACAACCCAACACACACTGATTGCATTTGCAGGACCGGGTGTTAATCTTATATTGTTCTTATTAGCATTAATCATAACTAAAACACAAAAATTAAAAACAAAAAAACTTCATTTTTGGGTGCTAACAAAAAATATTAATTTATTTTTATTAATATTCAATCTGCTTCCTATTCCCGGATTTGATGGATATCAGGTTTTTTCAGGATTATGGAAGATATTTGGATTGTAGACTATTAAGAAATTAAGATGAAAACAGGCCTGGTTTTAAGTGGAGGTGGGGCAAGAGGATTTGCACAGATAGGAGTATTGAATGTCCTGAAAGAAAATAATATTCAGATAGATGCAATCTCTGGCTGCAGTATAGGTGCATTAATAGGAGCATGCTATGCGTATGATCAAGATCCTTATAGAATAAAAAAACTATTGATTGATATTAAGTCTAAGAGAAATGTTTATGATTACTCATTCTCGACAAAAGGCGTAATAAAGGGAAAGAGACTCGAGCAATATATTACAGAATATTTTGACAAGAAAAATATCAGATTTGAAGACTTAAAGATCCCATTGTCAGTTAATGCAACAGATATCGTGAATGGACAAGAGCTTATTATTGATTCTGGCTTATTAATACCGGCAATAATGGCCTCATTATCATATCCGGGATTCTTCACAACAAGAAAATTAGATGACAAGATATGTGTTGATGGAGGTGTTGTGAATCCATTGCCAGTTGACCTGCTTCCAGATGTTGATTTTGCAATTATAGTTGATGTAAGCAGCGAAGTTAGGGACATAGACGAGGAATCAAACATCAAAGATATTGTAATCCAAAGCACATTAATTATGCAGAAAGTGATTGTCGAAAAATCATTGCAGCAATTCAGAAAAAAATATGTAGTGATAGCTCCAGATGTAAAGAATGTTGGAGTGCTCGATTTCAAGGATGCCGAAAAGCTTATTGATATCGGAGAAAATTTTGCATTGAAAGTAATCGATAAAATTAAAGATCAAATCAATAATATTTATAAATGAACTTTAAATTCTTCTCTTGTGATTAAAATGGATAAATGTATTACATGCAAGTCATCATTGACTAATAATAAGGGGTCAGTAAAGTTTTTATGCCCTAATTGTGGAAAGCACGAGATTGCTAGATGTGGCAAATGCAGAGAGATTGTTGCTAAATATAAATGCCCTGAATGCGGCTTTGAGGGCCCTAACTGATTCTGGGGATAATATGGGAACTGCGATTGTTACATTAAGGATAATGCCAGAAACTCCTGATATTGATCTTAAGAAGATTGAAGAAGAAGCTTTGAAGTTGATTTCAGAATTCTCTGATGAAAGACAGAAAAAGGTCTCAGTAGAGCCAATAGCATTTGGCCTTAAATCAGTAAATATCACATTCTTGATGGATGAAGCCAAAGGAGACACAGAGCCTTTGGAGAAACAATTAACAGAGATTGAAGGCGTTAATTCAGTAGAATGCATTGATGTGAGAAGAATTATTGGATAAGTTTCTTTATTATTTCCAATATTTCAAAATGATTTAGCTCTGTCCTTATTCCGTTGTCAGAGAATATTGTTCTTGAGGCTTTGCCTTTCTTGTTCATTTCTTTCAGCAGTTTATCATAATTAGGAATAATAAATTTGTGTTTCTTGGCTAATGCATGAATATCATAGAATCCTACTGTATTTATTTTTGATTCTTCAGAGATTGTCCTCATAAATTTATCCTCTGAGGGCATCTTCTTAATCAATTCTGCATCCCATAATGATCCTGTCCATAGCAGTCCAGAATATTCCATGTCTTTATTGCAACAAAATCCGTGATTAATATCTGCTGTCCAGAATGATTGGCAATTATTGCAATAAAGAAAATATTTATGATTCTCCAGTATCTTGTCACATTCTTTTTTTGATTTAATGCATTTGAAGAATATCCTGAAATAATGATCTTTATAGTATGCATAGATGGGAATTAATGCTTTATCATGTTGTGTTCCAATCAATTGTATTTTTCTGATAAGAATTCTTAAACCTATTTCATGCATTAAATGATTTCTCAAAGGTTTAGCCCAATAATTTCTCTTACATGCATCAGGATATGTTCCGGCCAAAGGAGCTGTATCGGTTGCTGTCACTGCAAGAATGCCTTTTCTGCTCAATCTAATGATTGAATTATCAAGAAAATCATTAGGGCTCCCAAATGGATCAATATCAATGAAATCAAAGCCAGTAGATTCTAATAAAAGCTTATTTGCATCTATGTTTTGAATGACAATATTATTGTCTTGATTAATTTTATTCAACATCATATTCTTCTTGAATAATTCAGGAAAATCTTTACTATAATCATTGACAACCAATCTGCTGATGATTCCTGGTTTCAGCTCTTTAATAAATCTTAGACTCCTCACTCCAGATCCTGCCATTAGATCACATAATTGCATATCCTTTTGATTCAGAGCATTCAGGACAGCAATCGTAATATCTCTGTTAGTCTTCATAACAGGATTATAGAATACTTGTAATTCTCTTGAGATCTTTCCAGCCTCATCTCTAGAAGCATAGAACTTCACTTTGCCTTCTCCTATTATGTCCATGATGAAGGAAGAGAAAAGAGGTTTATAAAAGTGATTATCTCCTAAGCCACAGAACAATCCAATTTCATTGGAGATTTCATCTCATTCGGAATATCAGGAATTTTGCTTAGGATATCGGTGAATAAATCATCTTCTAATACTTTATGCTCCACAATAGTATATTGGCCAAAATCTTTCAGCACCCATCCTGACCTATGAATTTCTTTCTCATTGCCAGCCCATGCACCTTGAGGCATAAACCCTAATGGAGTGGATACCAGAGTATTATCAGAATGCTCGAACAATTTGTCTAATAATTCATATGCCTTGTCTTTTTCAAAATGTTCAATAACATCGCCAATAATTATTAAATCATATTTATCTAAATCATCAATTACATCGAAAATATCTTTGGCAATGATCTTATTATATAATTCTTTTTGTATTGATGTAATGCATTTATTGAATGGCTCTACACCTGTTATGTTTATTTTCCAATCTAGTTTATTGAAATTTTGACCGATCATAACCTCAAATGTATCTCTTATCAAAAATCCCCATTTACCATAACCAAAGCCCACATCAAGAATGCTAAATTCAGGGAGTGGGAGTGGCTTTCCCTCCACTAATTCTGTTAGGTTTAAATTAGAAATATCAATATTCTTAAAAATATTCTTAGCAATTAAATTCAACATATATTGGATATTACAAGGTATGCTTGAAGACATGAAATGCGCAGGTTAAGAAGATATTATAAATGTTGTGAAATCTTTTACACACAAAAATCCATCACCTTTAAAAAACATTCTTTATTCTTTAATATTATGGCAATTTGCAGAAGCCCTATTATTGCTGTACTAGGGCATGTGGATCATGGAAAAAGCTCTATTCTGGATAGGATCAGGAATACGTGCATTATTGATAATGAGGCTGGTGCTATAACTCAGGCAATTGGTGCAAGCAATGTTCCTATTGAGATAATAAAGAAGTTCTGCTCTGCACTTAAAGTAAAGATGGATTTCACCATTCCAGGCTTATTGTTTATTGACACTCCTGGACATGAAGCCTTTACTTCTTTAAGAAAACGTGGAGGGAACCTTGCTGATATAGCTGTTTTAGTTGTTGACATTAATGAAGGATTTAAACCTCAAACAATAGAGGCTTTTGAGATATTGAAAAGTTTTAGAACGCCTTTTGTGATTGCATTAAATAAGATTGATCTAATTGATGGTTTTAAGGTTATTGATGATTTAACAGATAAATCCGTATTAGATAATATTAATGCTCAGGATATTGCTGTTCAGGCAAAGATCGAGGAAAAACTCTATAATATTGTTGCTTTTATACATGAAAAATTCGGCATGAGTGCAGACAGGTTTGACAGGTGTGATTATGCTAAACAGATTCCTATAATTCCCTGTTCTGCAAAAAAAGGCATAGGAATACCAAAATTATTGATGGTGCTTACAGGATTAACCCAGAAATATCTAGAGGAAAACCTGAAATGCAATATTGACGATGATTCCAGGGCAAAAGGCACTATTCTTGAGATAAAAAATGTTGAAGGCCTAGGATTATGCATGGATGCTATATTATATGATGGTATGATAAGGGTTAATGATACACTGATTATCGGGGACATCAAAAATAATACAATAACAAAAGTAAGAGGATTATTTGAGCCGAAGAAATTATCAGACATGAGAGACAATAAGACAAAATTCCGGAGCATAAAAAGTGTTGTTGCAGCCTCTGGAGTAAGGATACTTGCTCCGAATATTAATGATGCCATTGCAGGAATGCCATTTATTGCTATAGCATCAACAAATCAGGATGAAATAAACAAGGCAATGGATGAATTAACAAAAGAGGTTACAGAAGTATTGATAGAGACAGATAAAGAAGGAATTGTTGTAAAAGCAGATACTATCGGATCATTAGAGGCAATGATAAAAATTCTGAGAGACAAGAATATAAAAATCAGGAGTGCATCAATCGGAAATATAACTAAAAAGGATATTGCAGATGCAGAATCAAATTATGAAAGAGACCCGCTGGAATCAGTGATTCTCGGATTCAATATTAGCGTGGACACAGACATAAGGAATGATAAGGTTAAGATAATAACATCAAATATAATCTACAGGATAATTGAGGATTATGAAAAATGGAAGATTGATGAAGGAAGAAGAATAGAAGAAAAAGAGCTAGAAGGATTAACAAGGCCTTGTAAGATTGAATATCTTCATAACTATACTTTCAGGCAGAGCAATCCTGCTGTTATTGGAGCAGAGGTTATTGTCGGGATAATGACTTCAGGAATGGACATTATGAAAAATAATGGGGAAATACTCACTAATATTAAGGAGATACAAAAAAATAAAGAATCAGTAAAAACAGCTGCAAAAAAAGATCAAGTGGCAATATCTCTTCCTAATGTCCAGGTCGGAAGACAGATTAATGAGGGAGATATTTTTTATTCGGCAATTCCTGAAGATGATTTCAGGAAGATAAAAAATCTTACAAAGTATCTTGCAAGAGACGAGGTTGAATGCTTAAAGGAAATAGCTGAAATAATGAGAAAGAAAAATCCTGTATGGGGTGTTTAATGCTCAGATTTGATATTATGAATAGCAAGGAAACAAAGCATATTCTTGAAAAATTACAAGAACAATATGGATTCGGTATAGAAAAGAAAGATCTAGATTATATATTCTTACAGACTAAAGAAGGAAGATTATATGTTGTATCGAGAGATCTTGGAAATATTGATTTTGATAAATTAAGGATTGACATGCTAGGGATTTATTTTGGAGAGATCTATAAGGATAAATTACGATTAAGCATTGAAGGTGCACAGATCATTGGAAAGAATGCTACTAAGAATATTCTGGATCTGGATTATGCGCAGATGATAGAATGGATTCAGGGAAAAGATATTGAATTTACTGATTGTGGGGAGGAATTTGTTATTGTCAGATACAAGAATCCAAAAACAGATCAATATGATATCCTAGGATGCGGCAAATTCAACAAGCAATCTGGAAAACTGATGAATTATGTTTCCAAATCAAGAAAATTAGTAGTGGTGAATAATTAAAAGAAAATTGAAAAAGAATAATGAATATCAAATATTTTAACACAAATGATAAAGATGTTTCAGAAAAGAAATTTAATATATTTATAGGAATAAGTTTAGGCACAATTAAACCTATTAATTATGACAAAGTAAAAGAATATATTGAGTGGTCATTGAAGTATTCTAGAGATTCTATCATTATTCTAGTAGCTGATAAAATTGCTAAATATAATTATAAAATATTCAGCAGATACAGTACAGGAAAGGCTGAGAACCGTGCATTAAAAGAAGGTGACAAATACATTAAATTTTTTAGAAACATAATCAAAGATTATCCAAAAAAAATAAAGGTATTGAGATGGGATGAAATCTGGAATAGTCAAAAGGAGGAAATGAAGGATGTTTTAGGGCAGGAATACAAAGAAAATCCTGTTTTTAAAAATAAGGTTAATTCCTTCATAATAAATTATTCCAATCATGTCTCAAAAAAATTATCTGATAAAGAAATAGAATATTTATCCCAATATATTTTATACGAGTTATGTACATTATTAGATGGAATAACTCACGATCAAACGCATTATAATCTATTGCTATATCCAACATTCAAAACCAACGGTATGAGTCAAACAGCTACAAACATAATAAATGGAAGAGAATTTCCGGAATTAAGAAATAAACTCAAATTGAATAATAACATGACATTTGCAGAGATATATTTGTAACCAGCATATTCAATACTTCTTCACAATGTCTAACAATTCTTTTATGTCCTTTATTTCATGATCAACATATTTTAGATGGATCTCTGTGTAGATTAATTGCTTGCTCCAGACTGTTATGAATCCGAACTTCTTAGCATTGACAAGATCAATCTCTGGATAATCTCCTACTATCATGCACTGGCTGGCTTTAATCCAGAAATTTTCAATAAGTATTCATAATTCTCTGCTGAAGGCTTGTTTTTTCCTGTATCATCTGTCGTGATCATATAATCAAAATACTTATTCAATCCGAGGGCATTGATCCTTTCGATCTTTATCTGCTTTTCACCGTCTGAATCACTCAAGCACGCTATCTTATATTTTTTTCTTAAATTCTCTAGTACATTCATTGTTTCTGGAAATATTTTGACTCTTGGATTAAGATATTCCCAATATTTCCCCTCATATTCCTTAGAATCCAATGAATTCAATTTTATCTTCAAATCCCTAAACAGTTCTGATATCCATAATGCTCTAGAATAATTATTTGGATCAATATCATTATGTAGATGTTTTTTCTTAATCTCAATAAATTTGCTGAGAATATTTTTTGCAGGTTTTTTGAATCTTTTGCTGATCAGCTCTGCCAGATAAACCTCTGTTTCAGCTTCAGCCAACGCAAAATCATATAATGTATTGTCAAGATCAAAACACACAAGCTTTAATCTTGGCTTGAATAATTTACTTAGCATCCTTCTTTCTCCTTCTCTTGATCAATATTAACAAAAGCATCAGTATGATCACGATTATGATTATTATCAGTATATAGATTGTCAGGCTGATTCCAGTGCCTTCTCCTTGATTTGCATTTAATATTGAGCTTTTCTCAAAAGTAAGCTTATTATTATAAAGCACTCTTCCGCTTATATAGTATTGACCGACTTTTTTTGGTGTAAAATAAAAAGTGATGTTCTGAATGCTTCCCGGATCTACATCATAATAATCAGTATCAATTGTTGTAATTATCTTTTCGCCTAATTTTATTAGGCCTTTGAACTTTGCAGAAACTATCCTTTCACCGTTATTCCTAAAAAATGCTGTTATTGGAACAACCTCATCAGTAACAGCCCATGGCTGATTTTCAATCCTTAATAATTCACCTTGATCAGCAATCTGGCCTTTTTCAAGCACACTAAATGAAATCAGGTCAGTCTTCTGACATGGAAATACTGTAACATATGCCCAATATTGCCCAATTCTCAGAGTGTTGTCAAATTGCCTGAAAAGCACTTTGCTTGTTGTAGGAAGCACTTCTATATTACCAAAACCGAAATCAACTGTTGACATTAATTTTGTCTGGTCCTGATTCCAGATATCAATAGAGACATTTGGCCTTATTCTGATATTACCTGCATTTGTGGCAGTCATTGAAAATTCTAGAGGATTGCCTATTTCTGCATCTAAAATCTTAATGCCACCGGCATTACATGATAGAAATTCAGCACCAGTAATCTCCACATTTATCCTTATTAAAAAAGCAGCCTGAAGCTGTGATCCATAAGGGCCTTCTGGCCTATTAAGGGCTCCTGTAATTAATCTTACTCCTCCAGAATAATTTCCAGCAGGGATATCAGCAGGTGGTTGAACAATAAACTTAATCTCCTGCACCTGGTTCTTGCTGATAAATATTGTCTTGTTGCTTCTTGTGAAGTTTAGATCTGGCTGAAAGCTTATCCATTCCTTAACATCACCAATCACTTCATAATCTAGAGGTATGTCAAATTCACTGTCAGATGCAACATAAACATAATCCTCTGCATAACCACCTTTGAGGACATTTCTGTAATCAACAACTGCCTTTGTGACAGAAATACCCACTGCATTAACAAATATTATATTAGTAAACAATACTAACATTAACAATATAGCCATAAATATTATTCTGTTTAAACTCTTCATATTAACCTCTTAGTATCATTGTACATTATCCTTTTAAATAATTTATCATTCATGGAACCTCAGCACTAAAAATAACATATCCTGTACATTCTCTGCCTATAGCTCCTGGATCAGGCTGTAATTGCCAAAATGTATTATTCATCACAGGAGTCAATGATGTTGTCTTTGTCATTGTTAATCCAAGCAAGGAAAATGAGGACGATAATCCTGTCTTAGCGCTGAACAATGAGGATATCACAGAATATTTCAGGCTGCTGATAGAAATATTACTATAATCACTGCAATTCATTGCATAATTATCTCCAATAGCTCGTGCATATCCTAAAACTGAAACATTAATCAGCATATTACCTATATTTGTTATATTAGCAAGTGATTCAAAAGAAATATCTCCAGCATCTATATTGCCGAAATCTATCCCATCAGTGATGTTTAATGCATATAAAGGATTAATAGTCGTGCTATTAACATCATATGCAAACAAGCCATCTGCATCATTTACTGTAGAATTACAATACCATGAACCATTATTTGCATAATAAAAAACATTTAATCCACATAGGAATTCCTTGCTTAGAGAGGTATTGCCTACAGAATCGCATGAAGCATTTGTATAATGGACTGTATTATCATCAGGGTCAGAGGATTTATTTAGGTAATAGTGGAAAGTTGCAGATGCATTGACAATATTGCCAGCACCTTCAGAGTCTGAAGCTATAACAGTGCAATTTACAAATCTTGTTGAGCCAGCTGAAAGCACAATCTCACTTATAGGCGGAATGTTATCATCAACATTCACTGAATTTATTGTTAGAGGCCTAAGACTCCAATTTAGTGCAACAGTTCTATTAGTGTTTGCCCATCCAAAATTAGAATAAATATCAAAACATTGAATATTCCAGGCAAATGTTCTATTACTTAAGCCAGTAAGATTGAAGCTAGTAATATTGGAAACACCACCAATATCTTGAGTCTGATTCAACAACCAAGAGCCAGAATAATTAGTCCACAAAGAGCAATTAACCAAACTATCATTGTCTGAGACTGTAGCGTTAAAAGTCAAATTGACATACTGCATAACATCATTATAATAATTATTATAAGGAAAAGATAAAGTAATATTGGTTAAACTATCATTTTTTAATTCTATGGCATAGAAACATGCATCAGCACTGGACGTAGCATATAAATAATTTTCCACTACATTCAAGCTATAAACACTATTATAAATACATGTTCCTGATGTTTGATTAAATATCTCTGCATCAAGCGTTGGTGCAGTAGGGTCTGTTATATTGATCATTCTTATACCATATCCAGCAGTTGTTGAACTCACAAAAGCATACTTTGTACCATGAAAAGTATTAGGTGAAACAGCAACAGAAACAGGCGTAGTTAAACCACTAACACTGCCAACAAGCGTAGGTGTGCCTGAAGCCACATTTTCTAATATAGTCAAATAACCATCAATTGGCGAAGTAACATACAAATACTGAGTGCTAGGCTCATAATACACATGCTGTATACCATCAATGCTGCCTGCACCAGCTGAATCAGTATATCCAGAACCTAAACAAGCAATAGCACCAGCATCAGAGACATTCAAAACAGTAACACGATCATCAGGAGGGACTGCAACAACAACAAGAGAGGTTCCAGGAATATTGTATAAATCAGTCATAGCATCAACACTGCATGCACCAACAGAATCAGTAAAAGAGCCTGTAACTGCTGGCCTTGTCCTTGAATTAGTAACATCAAAACTAGAAACATAATCATCAGTCAATCCACCAGTAATAAGCCAACGAGTAGCGCCTGTATCAACATACACCACATCATACTCCCCTTGCTGGCTGCCAGCACCACCAGTATCAGCAGCAGTATCGTTCAAGAAAACAAAACTGGCAGCACTAACATTATACCAAGAAGTTGCACTATCAACGCCAGAAGGAGCATAAAAGATGTAATTAGTAGTGTCTAATGTACCAGAACGTATACCATCAAGAGAGCCGACAGGAGCAGAATCAGTAACAGAGCCAAACACGCTTAGGCTTGATGGAATACTGAAATTAATAGCAGTCAAATAATCATCAGTAGTAGATGAAATAAACGCTAATTTCCTAGTCTCATCAATCTGCATACCATAAGCACCATCAATGCTGCCTGCACCAGTATTATCCTGATAGGTATTGTTCAATAGCATGATTAATGGACCTGCAAATGCAGAATTTGCACTGATAATTATTAAAAAGAAAAGCATAATAATATGCTTCAAATAAGAAGATATGATTTCTTTAATAGTTATAATTCTAAACTCACCCTTATTTGACACTATTAGAAGTTTAATATAAAAATTTTATGGTGTTTCAGCTGAAAACAGTACATATCCTGAACAATTGCCTGCTGGATTTGGTGGGATGTAAAGTTTCCAATAAGTAGTGTTTATTATCTGACTTCCAGAAACTGTCTGTTTAGGCATTGTTAAATCATTGATTAATGCAGAACTGTTTGTTAATGGAGTCATGCTGTCCCAAGGATTTGATGCATTCAATGCAAATCTCTCATTTTCAATGCTAATATTTCCATTAATGGAGCAATTCATTGCCAATCCGTCCCCTCTAGTAACGCCATAGCCTTCTATGCTAATATTAATGTTCATATTACCAAAATTAGTGATATTAGCTAAAATATCAGCAGAGCTGTAATCATCTACTTGCATATTTCCATAATCAATTCCATCAGTTAAATTTAATGCATATAATGGAAGCATTGTTGTTGTGTTGGTTAAAAATGCTGTCTTGTTCTGATAATCTTTTGCTGTAACATTGCATGTCCATGTTCCATTATTCGCATAATAAAATGTATTAAATGTGCAGATATAATAACCCAAGTATTCTCCATCATTCCCTGAACTTGTGCATGATGCATTAGTATAATGGCTATTATTATTATCTGGGCTAGTATAGGCAACTGTTGAATGCCATATTGATGCATTGACTGCTGCAATATCATTATATCCATTCCAATCCCTTACAGTGGCATTACAGGTAATTATCCTAGTACTGCCAGCACTTAAAGTGATATTTCTTAATGTATAATTTGTTTCCTGATAAACATAGACACTTAGCACTTCTGGCCTTGCATTAGTGATATTAACATAGGTTCTTACAGTAACATTCTTGTAATTACCACCGACAATATTTTCTGCTTTTGACATATTTATAGAGGAGAAAATCGATATAGTGAGAGCTGTTATAATAAGAAATCCTAGTAACAAATACTTGTTTTTTAGTTTCATTTTAAGTATTATTCCTGCAAACATTCAGTATATGAATTTACTATTTTTGTGTATCAGTATACCTTTTTATATATTAGTATCATATCTTATATATAAATGTTTCGATGATCTTCACAAAAGATAAATAAGCTAAAATTACCTCTTTAATCAATTATTAGGACAAATTTATGCTTAATAACCAACAATAAATAAAATAATCATTTAAAAACTCCTTTTTGATGTTTTTTATTATTAATATCTTATTTAAATCTAAAAATAATCCTCTAATATTAAAATATCTGCAAGAAATCATGTCAAGAACCACCGGTCAAATGCACAAAATCACAGATTTTGGCACGCTGAAAATGTCTTCATTTTCATCGGACCGGTGGCATGATTGCTAGCAATCATGCTTGTTCTTGATCACGATCAGAAATACCAGTCCATGTATATCAGAAGGATAAGCATGGCTTTTCCACTCATCATAGATGAGTGGTATTTCTGACGTATAAAGACACTTTATCTTTTCTCAAACTACAAGATGAAGTCAAGTTGAGAATGATAAGAAAGTTATCACGCTCACACAGCATTGTTCACTGCATCAGTTGCCGAATTATTTAATATAGTAAGTATTATCTTAATGTTCGCTAGGTGCAAAGAAATATCAGCGATATTTCTTGCACAAAGAATCCGTTGGATTCTTTTGTGATAACTTTCCTACTTAAGTTGACTTCATCAAATTACAACAAAATTTATATATTAAATACATGTATGGAGCTATTACTATATATATTAGGAGGGTGAGTGATGTTAAAATTAAATAATTATGCGAAACTATCTACGAGATCAACACTTGTTAAGGTTATACCTATATTATTAGTGTTGATCATAAGCATTAACAATTCTTATGCATACGATAAAGTAATATCCAACTCACAGGATTGGAAAGATGTTTACAGCACAATGCTATTTGCAAGCCTCTCAGACAAGTTTCCAGGAATGTTTTTAACAAGCTCAAAACACGGATCAATATTATTATACTCAATATCAAAAGATACAAACGGAACATTCATAGTATCATCCAGAACCCAGCCATATATTGTTAATTACAAATCAGTAATGGAAGGGCAAGGATATAAAGATGTTGAGGAGCTTGTCTCAAATGCAATTAATCTTGACCTTGCAGAAAGGATAATTGATGAAAAGAATATCAACAAATTTATTATTGTTGATGATGCTTATGGATATAATGCATTGTCTGTTGCTTCTTATGCAGTGCTTGATAAATATTATGTATTGTTTGCAAGTGAGAGAAACATCGGCCAAGTTGATGATATATTAACAGATGCTGATCCTCAAAAAGTGTTAATCTATGGCCAGGTGGATGAAACAGTTAAGACGAGATTGGCAAAATACAATCCGGAAACAATCAATTATGGTGACAGGTTTGAGAATAATATCGAGATAGTTAAAAGGTATCAGCAGATAAAAAATTCCAAACAGACATTAATGAGCAATGGTGAGTTTATTGAAGCAAGCATCATGTCAGGAACAGATCCTGTTCTTTTCATAGGAAGAAATACTGTCCCTACACAAGTCCAAGACTATATAAAATCATCAGACTTTCAGGTTGCTGTTCTTATAGGCAATGAATTGATTAATTCTGCAACAACAATAAGAAGACAGCTCGGTATTAGCGTGTTTGTTAAGTTTGCTCAAGGAGCAAGAAATCCAGAAGGTGCCATAGCCTCTGTCGAAGACTTAGATAAATTCCCTATGCCTAAATACAATTTATTGCTTGAGATTTATTCAATACTATATAATAAAGCTACTAATTCATTATGGGTTACTTATAGAAATAGGGCAGGTATCGGGACATACTTGAAAGGAACAATAACACTGACAGTGGATGGCCAAACTAGTGTTGTTGGTGATCAAGAACCAGTATTTATTGACAAGAATCAATACAAGACAATAATCTATGATGTACAGCTTGAAGGAGATAATATTACTGCTAAGGTGTATACATTGTTTGGTGAAGGAAAAAAGTCAATGGAAAATGTTTTAGAAGGAACATTGCAAGTTGAAAGCATCGAGATTCTAGATAGCTCAATGATAAACATCACTGATGTGTCTTATGATAAGGGCAAAGGGGAGTTTTTAATCAAATTAAAGAACATCGGAAGTGTCGATACATATGTTAATGTTGAGCTTCTTGATATTTATATCAATGGAGAGCTTATCACTATCTCTGCTCCTGAGAATATTTTATTAAAACCAGGGCAGACTATAACATTCAGAGTCAGCGCACAACTTTCAGAGACAGATATACAGAATAACCCAATAATTAAGGTTAAGGCATATTATGGAGAAAGAGAAAATTCCTTAATTAAGGCAGTATATGGGGAATATGCATTCAAGTATGCTCAGGGAGATATCATTCTTTATGTGCTGATATTATTGGTTGTAATACTGATACTACTTATCATCTTTGGAAGGAAGAAATGCCCACACTGCAAGACTTGGAATAGCAGGGCAAGAAGGAAATGCAAGAAATGCGGACAATCATTATATTCTAAGAGACAAGAATAATAATTCATTAATAATAATTTATATATAATAATTATAATTTATAGAGGGTTTTGATTAACCTATCAAAATAGCTCAAAACCCTAATAGATTGCTTTGAATAATCAATGAAAAATGGAGTTATTCAAAGCCCTCTATATATAATAATTTAATAATAATCTATTCTTTATGACAATTATGGTAGAGAAATATTCAATCACTATATTCTTCAAACTGGCTCTTTGCATCCGCAATGTATTGCAGGAACCTTATCTCTTCGTCTTTTATCGCCAGATCAATAAATCCTATAGTGTATGCAAGCTTTGAATAAAGATCATTGATGATGCTCAGTGATTTTTTGGCTTCTTTCTTATTTTTCATGTACACATGCCTTCTTGCATTATGTATATGCCTGTAGGAATCAAGCTTCATGTAGATATGCTGAAGCATTCTCTTAGCTTCATTTTTCATATCCTTATCATCAATAATTTCCAGCTTGCTTATCAGTTCATAATAAAGTATTCTTGCCTCTTCATATTTGAATGAATTAATGATGCTGTTGCAGTATTGGATCTTTTTTAGCAATTCCCTTTGCGACAGGAATTTAGGGTCTAGCTTAGCCGTATCTTGCACTGGCTGTTTGGCCTGAGAATTAATTTCAGTCTTTTGTTCAGCATAATTAGTTTGAGGATTTTTAATCACGGGCATTATCACATTATTATCAGCATTTTTAGTAGGAAAGATCCTTCTATTGCTATCAATAATCTCCATATATCCTTTCTTCAGGCATTCTTTTTTCTTTTTCAAGCTGCTATTCTTCATTATGCCTATCCCATCTAAAACAATGAAATAATAGAAACCTAATGCTATTATAAGACCAATTCCGATAATTATAAACCATTGGACAAATGATAAATTCTTTAGCTTAAAGTTTCCAAATAGGGCATAACTTGTGATGTGTCCGGATTTCTCTGATATTGCATCTGAGAGCTTAAAATCAGGTTTGAATAAAACTATTGTTTTTGAATTTTTGATGTAATTAATATCAACAATATCCTTAATCCTATAGCTGATCTCTGTTGCTTTAATATTATCAAAACTCCACTTAACAACAGGATCATCCTTAATTATTGCAGGCTGATTAGAGAATATAATGTTTGAAGCTTTTTTCTCAGCTTCTTTAGGTATTATCTCAATTACAACAACATTAGAGAGATCACTTGATGACACTATGCTTTTTTCTATATAGGTGTACTTTTCAAACTCATCCTTGTTCATATACTGTATCTTAAATGAAAACATCTCTGTCTTGACAGATATTTGATCCTGAAGTTTTTGATTTATCAAAGTATAATTATCAAGTGATTTTTTTGTAATGTTGATATTATCCAATATGTATCTGATCCCTTCATTCAAGTCGGATTCTTGAAGGAATTGCTCAAAATTCCCTGAATCTACTAATTCAATATTCTCCGGTACAGATGATCCGGCTTTTATTGCATCGAGTCTTAGCTTATTTAATCTAACATCTAACTCTGATGAAGTAATATCCTGGCTTTTAAGATTCTCTGCTTCTGATTTTATATTTTCTAAAGAACCTAGTGCTGTATCAAAATTTTCCATTAATTTCAATTCAGAGATTATCTTAAGTTTTGCAGGATCATTTATTGCATTCATATCCTCTTTTTTGGATTGTACATCAAGCACCATCTTATTTACCGAATCAATATACTCATTCACTTTCTTTATCAATGATGAATCAAGATTTCTTGTTGTATCAGGAACAGCATTACCTTCCGAATATTTCCCAGACATCTCTACTGATACTTCATCTGAGAGTTCACCTTCATTTCCTGCTTCATCAACAGCAGCAATCCTATAGTAATACACACTTCCACTATCAAGATCTGAATCAGTATAATCCCGGGTGTGCGATTCTTCATCAGCATTAAATTTTGTCGTCCTATAATAATCCACATAATCAACACCAGGTTCTTCTGAACGATAAATATTGAAACTATCTGCTTCTTCTCCTTCATAGTGCCATCTAAGCTTAATATAATTGCTTTTAAGTTCTGCTTGCACACTACCCACAGCTTCTGGCTTTGTTGTATCCACCAAAAACAGTTCGCCTTCAGTTATTTTTGTTCCGACAACTCCTGAATAATCTGTTCCAGAAAACTTAAATGAACCTATTCTATTTGGTGTATCCTGGTCTATTATCAAATAACCATTCCATTCATCATCACTGCCTGTAAGAAATACAGTCTTGAGGCTAGTATCAGTGTTGAAAGAATATTGCAGGCTAATTGATTGCAGATTTTTTGATGTTTTTACTTTTACAGTATATGTACCGGCTTTTAATGGAGATTCTTTGCTTAGAGTTATCGACGCAGTCGGCTTTCTAATAATACTGAAGCTTATCAATGCAGACTCTTGCATAACATTACCATTAATAGCTTTACATCTTACATAATAATTATTTGTTCCATCACTAGGACCGGAAATCAATGTAGAGTGAGTAAAGGAATTCGTGTTTTGAAAATTGTTTGACATTGAATCATAGCTCACATCATTAATATCATATTTGCAGCCTGCTTTAATGCTGGTCTCAACATTTAATGTGATTTTATAATCATTATCGATAAAATATGATTTTGCAAGTACAAGAATAGGATCAGTATCTATCTGGAAATCGACACTTGACGTCTTTGAGCTGAATCTATTTGAACAACTTACATCAAGCCTATAATCTCCATCGGCATTTAACGTGATGTCTTTTGCAAAATAAATTCCCTCTTCATCTTGCTGCATTAAAGAACCTGACTGCTCGTTTAAAACATAATTACAGCTAGATTCGTTCTGGTTTGCCGACACTTCAATATGAACATCTCTACTATAGTATGTTCTTGATATTGGACTGTCGATGCTTAATTCATATGGAACATCATTAACAATCAATGTCTTATTTTCAGCAACAGAGCTCTCTGAATCTTCAACAATAATGCTGTAGACATACTCCCCTGATGAGTTAAAATCGTAATATTCATCATAGACCGGATCAGTGCTTACAAGAACATTATTCTTTAATATTTTATATGAGAGGATGCTGTTGTCAAGGTCTGTCTCAGCCATAATTGATATTTCTATATCATTATTTTCATCAATGCTTTCAGGAATCTCTATAGCGGATAAAGTCACTTGTGCAATAGTGTTAGAGGACAAAAGCAAAATTATTCCTAGAACAATAAAAACTAAAAATATCATTGATTTTGGATCTCTTCTTATTCCAGTTTCGTGTTTGTGTTTCATTGTCTTCAATCTACATTCGCTGTCCTGAATAACATTCTTATTGAACATAAAATCACTTCATGCTCTTTATTTTGCTTAATATGCCCTGATCCTTCTCCAAAGCTTCTCTTATGGCCTTGTCAAAATATTCATTTAGAGTCATGTTCTTCAGAACAGCTATTACCTTTGCCTTTGTGTGTGTTTCTTCACTTATCTCTATATTCACTCTTTTTGTCATTTTGCCTCAAAAACATACAATTGTATACGAAAAAGTATACCTAAATCATATTTATGATATCTATGATATAATTGATTTAAATACTTTTCTATACTTCAATATACATATCATAATATATACCCTTATCATATATATGATTATTATGACTTATATGATTTTTGTAACAATTACACGCGCATGATTCACGCATATATTAATATAGAGGGTTTTGATTAACCTATCAAAATAGCTCAAAACCCTAATAGATTGCTTTGAATAATCAATGAAAAATGGAGTTATTCAAAGCCCTCTATAATAAAAATAATGAAACGACAAAAACAATGAAATGATAAAAATAACCAAAGATATATAAACTCTGGCTGTTCGATAATAGTATGGAAAAATATTTCAGGGATAGAAAAACGAAAATCATCTGCACCATAGGGCCTAGTTCTGATACAGAGGAAATGATAGCAAAAATGCAGGAAAGAGGGATGAATATTGCCAGACTAAATTTTTCACACGGTACGCATGAGGATCATGGAAAAATCATGGATCTGCTGCATAAGATCAATGAAAACCTTGAAGTTCCAATAGGCGTAATGCTCGACACAAAGGGTCCGGAAATAAGGATCGGAAAATTCAAAGAACCGACAATACTTAAGGATGATTCTGAGATAATCTTAACAACAGAAAATATTGAATGGTCAGACAACAAAATTATATCTATTAGTTATAAAAATTTGCCAAAAATAGTGGAGAAAGGATCATTAATATATATCGCTGATGGAACAATTGAATTAAGGGTCGATGAAGTTAAAGGCAGAGAGATCAGGTGCAGGGTAAGCATCGGAGGAGAAGTCAACACAAGAAAAAACGTAAACATCCCTGGCGCAATAGTTGATCTACCGGCAATATCAGATGAGGACATATCAGACATTGAATTTGGGATAGAGAAAAAGATTGATTTTATTGCACAATCTTTTGTTAAGACAGCAGAAGATGTCTTGGCAGTAAGGGAAATATTAAGAAGAAATAATGCAGGACACATCCATATTATTGCGAAAATCGAGTCATTCCAGGCAATGGAGAATCTTGATAGGATCGTTGATGCAGCAGATGGGATAATGGTAGCTAGAGGAGACCTTGGAGTGCAGATTCCAATAGAAAATATCCCGAATGCCCAGAAATCAATAATCAAGAAATGCAATATTGCAGGCAAGCCCGTAATTACAGCGACGCAGATGCTTGAATCAATGACAAAAAATCCTAAACCAACAAGAGCCGAGGCGACAGATGTTGCAAATGCAATACTTGATGGAAGTGATGCAATAATGCTCTCAGGAGAGACAGCATCAGGAAAATACCCTTTAAGGGCATTAGACATCATGGACAAGATAGCAAGAAAAACAGAACAGATCTTAAAGACCACAAAGATTGCATCCTGGGTTGAAGAAGATTCAGAATACAAGAGCACAATAACAGACAGTTTAAGCAAGAGTGTATGCAGCACAGCAAAAGACCTTGAAGCATCAGCAATAATCACATGCACATCAACAGGGCATACAGCCAGGCAAATATCGCGGCATAGGCCTTTAATACCGATATATGCAGTGACTCCAAATGAGCATGAATTCAGGAAACTAGTATTGACATGGGGTGTTTATCCTGTGTTGATAGACTACCCGGAGGATACTGATGATTTAATGGAAAAAAGCCTTGATATAATTAAATCAAAGAAATTTGTAAAGGAATTTGATCTTGTTGTCATAACAGCCGGTATTCCATTCAATATTTCTGGAAATATCAACACAATGAAGGTAGAATTGATAAAATAAACATGCTGCATGCTGTGTTAATCTTTATTTTTAGATTTAGTATTTTCCAATTTTTTACTGCCCTGCTGTTCAAGCTTATCATATAATTCCTGTTTTTCCTGATATCGCTGATGAAGCCATAATAGCTTGTCAAATATCTGTTTAAGTTCTGCATTACCCGATAATATTGCCTTGAATGATTTATCATTATCCATAGCAATTATTTCATCGCAGATATCTCTCTCAATATTTACCGGATTCTTTTTGTCTTGATATCTCGAATAAAGCTCCACAAGATCCTTGTACACTTTCTTTATATGAGGAGTATTCTCAACAATGGTGTTGAATTCAGGATTCTTTGTAAGCTCATAGATCTTTGTAGCAAGCCTGCTCTCTTCTTCAGCCAATATTTGATTCTCTAATTCAATCATTCCAACTAAGTTCTGATAATGCGTATCCTCCATTATCCGTTCTTTTTGAACTTGAACTGATTCAGTGTATTCATATTTTTTCATTACTGTATGAATGACTAATGGAATGAGAATAAGCAATAGTAATAATATCCAGCTGTAACTCATGAATTGATTGGGGCATAATAAGAAATAATAGCTATATAAAAAGCTTGCAATCGTCAAGAACAATAATGTAATGCTGAAAAGCGTTGTCTTCCTTTGAGCCGATAAAATCTTCCTTGATCTATCAAGCGGTAGCAGTTTCTGGTTCATTCTGAGTTTCTTAATACAATATTCAGAATACACTGTTCTGACAATAAATGCAATTATAATTATCAATAGAAATAACCATAATCCAGGATCATTGAAATTGACATGCCTCTCACATACACTCCTAGGAATTTCAAGCTTCGGCAAAACAATGGAAATATTTTGGAAAGGTCTTTCAAATATTGAGCATTTATTAGGGCAAGGTCCTCCACAGTCTATGCCTTCTTCACAAGTGTTGTTGTGACAATTCATTATGCTGTCAAAACAATTGCCTTCATAACTGCATTCTTCAACCTCAAGAGGCTTACTTTTATATGTCTGGCAATTCTTTTTATCTGTGCATATTCTTGTCCTTAATCCTAAAATGCTACATTCGCTCCATTCCATACAGGACCAATCTTCATAACAAGAAGTTGGCAAATAACCTGATGGTGCTCCTCCTGACATTGATCCTCCACCGCCACCACCACCCCCTCTACCTCCTCCTCCACCGCTTCCGCTTCCAGTTCCAGATTGATTGCTGGTGGTATTAGAGGTTGCATTTGTAGCATTGCCAGTAGCATTGCATGAAAAACAATCTATCTCACAACTTGCACAATTTTCTAAAGCATCACAAAAACCATCACCACAAAATACTAGTGGATGTGTAATATTAACCAACTTAAATATACCATATGTGAACGTTGCATCTCCAAAAGCAGTTGTTGGATTAGAATTGAATCTAAAGGTGATGCTTTCTCCTTCTAATGCTCCTTCAATAAATTGAGTCTCTGGATCATCTCCGAGACAGCTTAATACTCCATAAAATCCACTATTAACAATGCTGAAACTACCGCATAATGTGCTGCCTATATATGCATTTATTGTCCCTGAATCTGCAGGCGCATTATATGATATAACTGACCCGTAAAATTCTGTCGGTAGAGGAGGATGGGCTGCAACATACCTGAATTCAAATATGGTTATAATAAAAATAAATATCACGGATAGTAACACTGATAGTAACACTGATAAATATTTTCGATTTTTATAATTTAATATTAAATTTTTCATACTAATATCCCTATTCTGCTGTTATTATCCAAGTCTGTGAAGCTGTACTATTTATCCAGTAAGCCTCATAAGGCCGAGCTATTGTCAATGTATTGCTTGATCCATTAACAGTATAAAAAATGTAATCTCCTGTGGCTTCATCTAAAGTTTTTATTTTATTATAGCTTATATTGGAAAATGCATCATTAATTGAGCTATTTATCACTCTTGGATATCCAATGAGGTTCCAGCCAGATTTCAAAGGTATATATGTATATTTTTTAGTGCCATTATAATAAAAACTTGAATTCTCAATCATATATATGTAATATCCAGAAAGCCTGTCCATGTATGGCACTTGCTGTATAGTCCAGGATGGAAGATTTGGATTATAGCTTTTCCATGGATCATCACTATCAAAGGCATCATATCTGAATATCATAGAATAATTTCCATTGATTGATTGCATCACTCTGCCTCTATTATTTAACATTCCCAAGCAGAAAAATGAGACAAGATTCCACCCTTCTGACAGTGTGAAATTACATTCATAACTCTGGACAGTCACTATTTCAACTATTGAGGGAACTGTCTGATATCCTGTTAGGTAATTTCCATCTGGAGGATTATTTCCAAGTATGCTAAACAAGACTATTGCTGAGATGACAACAATAAAAGCAATTGTATATTTAGGGATCATTTTTTGATCTCCTCTATGCCAATAAGCCATTTTTTTGATGCTGGATGATATTCAAAAATTACATGATATTTCTTTTTATCCTCTATTGAAAACAATAATTGTTTAGGGATAGTTGTTTCATAACTGCTTCCTCTCGGATATAGCTTTCTCTTAAATTTCATAGGCATAAGTTATTATGAAGCATTACCCTATATAAAGCTTTTTATTTTACTTATATTTATACTTATAAAAGTACTTATATTTTTAGGCAAGAGGACATAGTATATTCTAAGAAAAAAAAAAGAAATGCAGAGTAATAAAGAGGAAGATAGAGATGAGTAATTTAAAAAATATCATAAAAAAATGCAAAGAACATTGCAAAAAGCATCGCAAAGAACATTAAGGAGCTATTGCAGTGAATAGAACATTGCCAGAACAATTTCCTCCAGGAACATTATTTGAACTGACATAAAGCTCCCAATAAGTGGTATTAATAATCTGAGTGGAATCAGTCTGCTTAGGCATTGTCAGTCCGGGAATAAGCTGGCTTGATCCTGTAAGAGCTGTTTTTGTGGCATAATCAACATCAATTAATGCGTATTTCTCATTACTTATTGAGATATTTCCTCCTAAACTGCAATTCATTGCCAACCCATCATTTCTAACAGCACCATAACCCTCAATAGTAATATTAATAGCCATATTTCCAAAATTAGTGATATTAGCAGTTGTATTTTGAGTATATTCCTCGACTGCAGCATTTCCATAGTCAATGCCATCAGTGACATTCAATGCATACAAAGAGTAGATATATGTGCTATTCTGCCGCCAATTTGTCTTGCTCTGATTATCTTTTGCTGTAACATTACAATTCCACGTGCCATTGTTTGCATAATAATATACATTAAATCCGCACATCCAATTTACAGTGTAATTGACTCCATTACCTGTATTACTGCAAGAAAGATTTGAATAATGAGTATTATTATTGTCAGGATCAGTATGATTTGCTGTTGGTGCATAATATAAAGTAGCATTGACGGCAACAATATCATTATATCCATTCCAGTCTCTTATAGTTGCATTGCATGTGACAATCCTTCCACTACCACCGCTTAATGTGATATTCTTGACACTAGGTGTTGTTTCTTGATATACAATCAATGCAATAATTTCTGGTTTAGCATTAGTTATATTTACATGAGTCCAGACAGTTATGTTTTTATAATTTCCTCCGACAATGTTCGCTGATGTAGAGGGGAAAATTAATAGGAATGATGCCAAAAATAATGCCATGAACAAAATCCAGATGATTTGATTTTTTATACGCATTTTTGCCTCATTATTTATTCTCATAAATTTTCATTTGTATCATTTATATCAATTACTTTCGAATATACCTTATTATTCTCATTTATTTTATTATCCTAATTCAGCATAAAAAAAGTATGTTACAGGAGTTGTTGCAGACTCGTTCTCTGCCACTATTAACTGGAAATCATAAGTATCTGTATTTGTGAATGCTGTCTGATCATTATCAATCAATGCTGTATAGATCAAATTGCTTGACAAATCATCTCTCAACAATACCTCCTGGAATTTATCAGCTTCTGTACGTGATTGATTTGCATCATTCACATATGTCGAGATTGCCCTGCATGTGCTATTTGAAATATTTTTTGTGCCTACAACAAAACTTCTGTGAACTGTATTCACAAAAGTACTGTTAATACTGTCAATTGCAGCAGCGCTCATTCCAACAAAGCTCTGCTCTGTGTTAATGACTGTCTGATTCACACAAGAAACACTAGCCCATGTAACGCTTGAGGCCCTTGTCACATAAACTTCACCTGTAATGGCTGCTAATGACCAATCATATATTGTCTTTGTATTGGCATCATCTAAAGATAATGATCCTGTAATATTTCCAACATAAGCCTTCCATTTGTAGTTTTGCTGAGTCAATGTTAATCTTAAGACTGTGATTGTTCCTTTCTCATCCGCAGATCTATTGGCATTAACCGTAGCTGCAGTACTGTTTGAAACATAAACTATTGATGGACCTGCAGGAGTTGCCGCAACAATATTAATCGCGATTATCAGCACAGCACATAATGTTATGCTTAATAATGCCAACTCAGGAAGCCTTAGCTTTCCAAAAAAACTCAATGTTTTATGTTTCATTTTGTCCTCTTTGATTTTTTCCTCAGTATATAAAAAAAAAATATTTAATAAAAAAAATTACTCTATCTCCAAGTAAAAATAATATGGTGTAACAGCAGTATCTCCAGCATGTCCATCTTCACCTACTAGCATCTGGAAATCATGCTCTTTTCCATCAAAACCAATGACACTATCTTCTAGCAGAGCTGTATAGATCAGATTGCTGCTGGCAGCATCAGACAATAATACCTCAAAAAAACTATCAGTCTGAGATCCAGTGTCATTATATAGGTTTGTTGATGAGCAATTATTAGCCAAAATTGGCTCTGTACCGACAGAAAATCCAGGATGAACCGACCCTGAAAATGTTTCAGTCACCCCATCTCCAGCAGATTCATTGGCACCTAAATTAGTTACCTCTTCAATACCTATCTCAGTTGAATTTGCGCATCTTATGCCCGCCCATGCAGGAACAGAAGCATCTCTTGTCGCATATACCTCTCCTTGAGGAGCAGCCAAGACCCAATTATATAGGGTGTCATTATTGGCATTGCCTAATACAATGTTGCCAGTGATATTACCGAAATAACCTTGCCATGTTTGTGTGATTGATGTTGCATCAAAATTAACTTCAGTCACATTTCCTGCAATCGCAGTAAGATTCGCTGCAGTAGTGCTGAGTCCATACCTGCTAGTGCCTTTTTCATCTACTGTTGATGGCCCTATAGGTGCTGCTGTGACTGCAACCAAGGCAATCAAAGCAATAAAAAAACTTACAAACAATATTTCCGCAATTCTTAACCCTCTCATTTTATCCTCCTTACAAATAGTGTTTTTTTGTTTTCCTCTTTTTTTAATTCATCATAAACTACTGAAAAGCAATATAGCATTTTTTGGAATTCTTTTATCATTAACATCTTTGACAATGCTTATCTTGAAATTTTTAATACCATATTTTCCGTCGATAGAATAATCCTTGAATTTTTTTGGATCTGCACTTGAAATACAATATACTTTGATTTCCTTGGTATCATTTATATCTAAGGCAAGATAAGATATTTCATTGACAATATGTTCAATACTCCAATAGAATTTTTCAATATAATATTGCAGGGATTTATCTTCTATAAACCAAATTTTTAATGTAATTTTTTGATAATCCTCTAATTTCATGAATTTCTTGCCAACAAAACCAGGACAACTAGAAATCAAATATGAATAATTATCAGCAAGAGAATAAACTATTCTTGGCATCCCCTTTTCTCTGTTAGGGATTCTCCCACTTTTCACAAATCCAGCTAATTCTAGAAGCCTTAATTGCTGAGAAATATTTGCGACAGTAGTATTAGATTCTTTAGCAAGCTCAATAGGACTCTTCTTTCCGCTTTCAAGACATTTCAATATGTCCCATTTTGAGCTTGTAAATAATGTTTCTTGCTCCATATCCACACTTGCATAGATACATCTAACTAGATTAATCTAATTAGAATCTATGTCTCCGCAATCCTTGCCCTTTTTACTGAAATTTTATTAAAATTTGATCATTGAGGTGGTTTGATCAATAAATGCTGTTTTCGCTGCAATCCTCGTCAATAAATTTTATGTAGCTTAGTATAGTTTTTAGTATCTTAATATATCAGTGTCATAACTTATATTTAAACCTTTCGTTTGATATTTAACTGATAGTATCGTATATAATACAATAGATATAATTAATTATATAGTTTATAATTTATATTATGATATAAGCTATATTAAAATATAAGCTATATTAAAATATAATCTATATTAAAATATAATCTATATTAAAATATAATCTATATTAAAATATAATCTATATTAAAATATAAGCTATATTAAAATATAAGCTATATTAAAATATAAGCTATATTAAAATATAAGCTATATTAAAATATAAGCTATATTAATCGATATTTTACAATCAATTATACTTCATTATATCTTTTATTATTATTATATTATACTAATTAATTAACCCGTGAATTTGCCAATTATAGACCTTAAAAAGCCATATTAACAATATACTAAAAATCCATATAATTGTCAAGAACCACCGGTCAAATGCACAAAATCACAGATTTTGGCACGCTGAAAATGTCTTCATTTTCATCGGACCGGTGGCATGATTGCTAGCAATCATGCTTGTTCTTGATCACGCCAAAGAAATTCCTATGAATTTCTTGGCCCAAGAAATACTGTGTATTTCTCTGGGATCAGAAATACCAGTCCATGTATATCAGAAGGATAAGCATAGCTTTTCCACTCATCATAGATGAGTGGTATTTCTGACGTATCAATTAGATCAACTCAGCATATAAGTAGTAAGCTGATGGATTCTGCTGATACTCATTCTCTGGAACAATCATCTGGAAATCATACTGCTGATTGTTAAATCCTAAAGTGTTCTGATTGATCAAAGTAGTATAAACAACTCTAAGCTGATTATCTATCAACATAACCTCCTGGAAGCTCGCATTTTCAGTCATAGATTGAGCAGTATCATTGATATACGTAGCTAATGATGGACAACTGCTGTTTTGGATTAATGTTCCTCCTACGTAGAATCTTTTATGTATTCTGTATTTGAAGGTATTATTGATTGAATCAGCATAAGCAGAGCTCATATTAAGATCTGACTCCTCAGCTGTGATGATCGTGGTATTAGAGCATTTTATTGTGCCCCAATCAATACTGTTATTCCTTGTAGCATAGATCTCTCCTGTTACACTCGATAATGACCAATCAAATATAGACTTATTTGTTGCATCATTCAATACTAACATTCCACTAACATTTCCTACATAAGCCTTCCATCTTGGAGTTTGTGTAGTGGCATTGATTACTATTGTAGTGAAAGATCCTCCTGCTGTTGTGATCTGTGCTGCCTCTCTTGGAGTGATGTTCTGAGTAGAATTAAATGTAATAATAGGCCCTTGAGGAGCTGCTAATACATGATTAGAAAGCATTAATGTAAATATTATTATTGTAAATAGGATTATTGATGTTAATGAAATATTCTCTATCCTAGTCTTTTCTTTATCTTTCATTTTCAATTTTTTTCCTGATTCTTCTATGAATTGTCCAGATTGTCCTGTATTTTTTTCCTAATAGTATTGATATTTCATTGATCGAAAGATCATATTCAGTATTCAAGTACATCACAATACTTTCAAGAACACTAAAATTTCTAGACTTAATTGCTGATAATGAGATATAATAATCACTTTTTTCCTCTAAAACACCTTGATTTTCAGAGAACTTTCTTCGTGCTTTATCATAAGTGCACCAAATGGTTCTTTCGTCTCTGTTTAGCACTGAAGCTATTTTAGAATAGGACATTCCAAGGCTCTTTAGATAGAATACAATTGCCTGCAATGCACTCTTATGATTAACAATATGAACAGGCACCATGATTTCAGCAGGAGAATTAATGGATATAGAATTGCTAGCTCTATTGAATTGTGCTTCAGCCGGATCTTGTTGAAAATTATCTGTAGAAGAATAATCTACTTGAACATCATATAAATTATGCATAATTAGAGCATTTTTTTCAATCATGTAAATAATACTAATTTTTGAACATTAATTAAATCACTTATTATATAGTATTATTTATAAAGTTTATGGCATATCTAAACATATCTATACTTATTATGTAATAGTATATAAATTTAATATAGAAACAGATATATAGGAAAATATATATAACAACAAGAATGTTAGAAATACATCAATGCAATATATATTAAGGAATCAATATAACAAACAATATAACAAACAATATAACAAACAATATAACAAACGAATTACTATAGCCAATAACACAAATAGAATGTTTTAGAGAATATTGATTTCAAAATAGAGACATAAAAAAATTTATCCTAATTCCACATAAAAGAAATATGTGAAAGGAACTGTAGCAGATTCATTCTCTGCAACAAGAAGCTGAAAATCATAAGTCTGATTATTATAGCCTAAGGCATTATCCTCAATTGTTGTTGCATAAATCAGATTGCTTGTACCAGCATCGCCTAATAATATCTCTTGAAAAACAGAAGTTTCATTAACAACTTGAGATGCATCTGAGACATATGTAGCTGTTGATCTACATGAACTATTAACAATATCCACAGTACCGGCTGAAAAACTTTTATGAGATTGGCTGTTGAATGTGCTATTAATACTGTCTACAGTTGCAGAAGAAATATCTACTTCATTTTCTTCAGTATATATCATTGCCTGACTCGCACATGTAACATTTGGCCAGTTAACAGTAGATGCTCTTGTAACATAAACCTCACCTGAAGGCGTGCCCATAGTCCAATCATAGATTGTAAATGCAGTTCCATCATCCAAAGCTAACTTACCACTAACATTTCCAACATAAGCCTTCCATTTGTAATCCTGCTGATTAGCAACCATTGTGATGACTGTTATTGTTCCTTTCTCATCCTGAGTTCTATTGGAAGGCAGAGAGGCTGCACTGCTATTAGAAACATAAGTTATTACAGGGCCTGTCGGAAGCGCATAAATCAATGAGGAAGCAATCATCATTGCTATAATCCCTAGAAACAGCAAAAGTGTTTTGGTTTTCATTTGATCCTCATGATTTGATGTGGTTAATCATTAATTGTGGTTAATCATTAATTGTGGTTAATCATTAATTGTGATTGATTGTTGATTACATTAAAAAAGATAAAAAAAAAATTATTCAAGCTCTAAATAAAAATAATATAGAGTTGTTGCAGTATCAGTACCATGTCCATCTTCAGCTACAATCATCTGGAAATCGTGCTCGCCACCATCAAAGCCGACAACATCAGCAGCTGTACTGAAAGTATGTGCTGTAAAAGCAGCATATATTATTGGAGCAGATGCCTGATCTGATAATATAACCTCTCTGAAGTACTGTGATTCTGATTCAGTAGCATTATACATGTATGCAATTGCACATGTATTAGCATTAACCTGTGAATCAGCAACCCAGAACTGTGGATGAGCTAATGTTGTTCCATATCTTACTTGTGCTTCAGGTGATCCTAGAACTTGGAATGTCCTATTTATAGCATCTTCCTGGATTGATTGATCTGTAATGCCCATTGCTGTATCTTCAGCTTCTAATTCAGCTGCAGTGGAACATGCAACATCAGACCATGCAGGAACAGATGCTGTTCTTGTTGCAAATATCTCTCCTTGAGGCATTGCAAGGTCCCAATCATACAATGTGTTGTTGTTAGCATCTCCTAATACAATTGTACCACTGATGTTTCCAAAATAACCTTGCCAAGTTCTTGTTATTGATGAAGTATCAGTATTGAATTCTGTAATATTTCCTGCTAATGCTGGAATGGTTTGCGGTCCCCATGAATCAAGCCTTTCACTCGATATTGGCACTATTGGACCGCTTGGACCTGTTGGTAATGCATATACATATGCTATTGCTAATATTGCGATTACCATGGACAACAACACTATTTTTTTCATTTTGTCACCTCAAAAATTCCTCTTGTAATTTTTATTTTGTTTTATTTTTATTCAAAGTACTTAATACATACTTTTGTACATTAATATACAAATACGTATACTTATATATAAATGTTTCGATTATGTAAATTGAATATAAAAGGGGCATAATTAATACATTCAATCAAATTTATAGCTAGAATAATGACACGAAACATAAAGAAGGTATTTTTCAAACATTAAATTAGAATATAGATTCTAATTTTAACTAAAAGAATAAATCTTGCCTAATTAAAGGAGCAATAATTACCTCACATCTATATACGATAAGAGAATACTAATCAATTCATGCCTATTCATTACAGGCCTAATCTTCTCTGCAACATTCTTAAGAGCTAATACATCATTGATCCAATTAGAAAAATCATTCTTGTTAGAGTTTACATGATAATTGAAAACCTCGTCTGGAATCTCTATTATTATATTGATTAACTCATTTAAAGACCTGGCATGCTTATTGTTGGAAAAATAAAAGAACTTGCTAGAATCCTCGACTATAAAATTTGGATTGATTCTAGGATTCTTAATGATCTGAAGAAAATCATTATTTAATATACTGGACCTTTTTTCTGGCTCTTGAAGTATTGCTTCTGATTGATTGAATGATTGCATTTTGGCTGCATCAACATTACTACCATTACTATATATATTAGGTATAGCATCAGATACTGATTTTTCTGCTATAGTATCAGTTTTTGCACTATATATATATTGAGCTAATTCTCTTGACTTTGTTTCAAGATCATTATTGATTCCTGCAGCAAAGAAGTTCATGCTGTCCAACTTATTATTGATATATATCCAGAATTCCTCTAATTTTTTCAGCTCCTCAAGTGTTCCGTATAGGCTTTTGTTTTTATGATACATATTCATCTGATTTAGGGAATTCAGCAGTAGATTATGTGCAAGCTCAATATTTCCACTAAGGATTAGTTTTTCTATATACGTATAGAATCTTGAATCAGGATGCATTTGCAGTTGATTCATTATATTCATATTGATTGGCTCTCTCTTATATTCATACCTAGGTTCAACTTTTTCAGCTGCAGTCTCTTTTGGTTGTTCTTCAGCTTTATTTTTCTCTAATTCTAATCTCTGCCTGTACTCCTTTAACAGATTCAGATCAAGCTTAGGAATATGCGCATGAACAGGTTCAATAGGTGTTTTTGGAATTTCATTGTCTAACTGTTTATCAGGCATTTGTTTATCTATATCAAAAGTTAATGTTGGCTTCTTGTATTCTTTTGTCTCCTCATACATATCCTTAGCTAATTCTGGAAGTGTCTTAGGAGGATCAAGAGAGCTTGATTGAGAAGGCTTATTAGAAGATTCTGGCACAATAACAGACTTTGGTTCAGAATTTGATCCGGGATTTGTCAAAGGTTTTTGTGCTGATTCTTCTATTTTCTTAAGCTCATCGCCTGCACTTTCTTTCTTATTGAATATATTTAACATATTCATTTTATTATTTATTCCTGCGCTTTAGTCTTTTTTTTATTTTAAATTTAGTGTGGCTATGTTTTGAGTGTTTATGTTTTAGGTGCCTATTTTTTTTATTAGCATTCAAGTTTCTTACGTTATAGCGCTTATTTTTTGCTTTTCTGTTTACTCTTTTAAATTCATACAAAAATAGGGTTTCTGCATCATTAACAATTTTTTTTCTTGAAATAGAAAAGGAATACTTAAACAGGGCTTGCAGGCTTTTAATGTCTTTATTATATATTTGAACATTATCATAGATGAATTTATGTATAGCATGATTTTTTTCGAACTGCTTTGTGAAAGATTTATTTACTGCAATAACATTACCGGCATCTGATATGAAACAGGGGTTTTTAATGTTGTTGATAAAATGTTTTACTAGAGCATCATGCACTCTGCCTGTCTTTTTTGGATGATCAGAACCTTGACTCTCTGAGTCAGGCTGATCCAGTTTTTCTGATAGGTCATGATCTGCATGTGCAGGAAAATATGATTCTTCAGGAAGTTTTTCAATAATGTTAAGCGAATATATCACTTCTGAACTGTTTTTTATTGGTATAGTGATGATCTTAATCTTGTTTTTATGATGATTGACATTGTGCTTGAGCAATTTTCCTGTCGAGAAAACCTTGCTTATTATAGATGCATCATTGAAATTAATCCCAAAAAGATTCTTGCAGTGGTTTTTTATTATTGCAGAATCTGTAAAGCAATCCTTTATATCTGTGTTTAAATGGTTTTTTAGCACAGAATTGATCCATACAACATTGATATCCTTATCAAGAAGTATTGCATCTTCCTCTAGATCAGAGCACATCTCCTCTAGCATCTGCAAATCTATCTCTACTTCAGCCATTATTCACCCCTTTTTCATTAATTGTTTTGACATACATATTTAAAAATTTGCTCATTTTAATCGAGTTAATGCAAAATCAAGCATTAAATTAATTCAAAATAAAATGCAACTGAATCGCTTCCTGTTTTGTAATTTCTGATGACTGCCGGAACCCTGATTTCATATGTGTAAAACCCGTATGAACCTTGCTTCCCTATGCCTACTTCTGTAACAAACACAATATCCTCTCTGTCTTGGTCATCAAATTGGAAATTATTAAGAGCATCGTCTGCTGTATCCCATAAAATTCCTGTATAAAAATTACTATTGTTTGTTGATTCATTAAATGGCACATTCTCTATAATCAATGATGAAAGGCTTACGTTGCGCACAAAAGTCGGAATGTCTCCTCCTGCTGCCCAGACATTCTTAATTGAATCAACAAGTCCAGAACTATTTAATGCACTATCCAGTTCTGAAAAGTCGTTGTTTGTTGAATCACCCACTATGTTTCTTCCCAATGCCTGAAGGTTGGTAAATGAAAAGGAACTGTCATAATCGCTAATAAACAGATTTCCATAATTTGATGTCAAATTCTTAAACGCCTTTATAGAATAGTTCGCTGATGTAGCTAACAAAATGTCAGCACTTATATTGCCATAAAAGTATTGATAAAGCTCAACAGATAAACTATTGTTTGCCTTATTATTAACTTTTGTAGTCTCATTTATTACTTCATCTGGATCAATTCTAACAAATATATTATTTAATCCAAATCCGACTATATAACTCACATTCAATACCTGATATTCTCCTGGATTTAATATTGCAATTGTCAGATTTCCATTAATTTGCTCTCCGCCCGATGAAGGGTCATTTCTGAAAAACTGCACTATAAATAATTGACCATTTGGACTTAATCCTTCATTTGAAATATTTGCAAAAATCGTGATATTGGATCCCTCCACTACAGATCCATCACTAAACGTTATTCTTGAGCTATCAACATAAAGATCCGGGCTAGTAATATTTAGTGTATAATTATATTGCGCGTATGCGCTATTATTGAATGTGTCATAACATAAAACATTCCAATAATAGAGTCCGACTCCAAGATTAATGTTTGTAAAATTGTTTGTTGCATTATTCATCGGGGTGGCATTAGTGATATTTGGCTGCATTAATGGTTTTCCATAATATAATGTACAATTTTTCAAATTCAAATCATATGGAATATATGAGAAATTGAAATACCCTTGTCCTGTTATGAATTGGTCTTCTGGAGCAACTAATATTACATTTGGCAGTGTTATGTCTGGAGTTATATTAAAATCTTCAGAGTCAAGTCCGCTCTGATATCCGGGCTTGTCTGCAAGCACCACAACACTATATAATGATAATGATTGATTGTATGTAGGCCATGTCCAAGTATAGGATCCAAGCGGGGCAGTAGTATTAACCATTCTATCTATAAGAATCTCATTTGAACCAACAGCGTATGTCGGCTGCTTCTCTTCAATTACAAACCATGATACAGAATTGGTTTGGCTTGTTGTTTGTTTGTCAAAAAATATATTAGTGCTGTTTGTCAGCAATGAAGTCATCAGGGAGTTCGCATAGGTAGTCCCTCCTCCAGTGTTTGTCCATGTTGCGATATGAAAGGCCTTAAATTCAGCAACATTGCTCACGTTCTGGTCTACATCCGATGAACTGACAGACAAATCCCCTGACTGCACTTCATATCCTACTGGAAGCTCTATGACAAACCACGAAACATTTGCAGTGCCAGAACCAGTAAATCTGCCTATAGAAATACCGGTAGAGTTGACAAATGATGTCTTCACGAGGCTTGCATCCATCCCTGTGTCTCCATTGATGGCCTTGCTTATCACAATTAATGATCTAGAGAGATTGATTTGGGAGATGTCTATATTAACACTTGCTGATGTGAATGATATATTTCCTGATTGCACATTTGTATTTTTCCATTCAACAACCTGATATGATGCAGTAGCTGCAGTTCCTGTTGTTGCCCTATCTAATGATATATAAGTGCTGTTTACAAATCTTCCTGTGAAATATCCCCGGATATTATTGCCTGCTGTCGCAGTATTTACTCTTCCATCAGCAATTATGAATGAATTGCTTAGATTCACTTCATCAATAGTAAAATTAATCGATGCAGCAGCAGCCAAAAGCGCTCCTGACCCTCTCTGAACTGTAATATCAGAGCCTTCTACTAGCTGCCAACTTATATTTGCGTTTGTTCCCGATCCATATCTATCAAAACCGATCTGTGTATCAATGCTCATTGTTGGGATGAAATGGATTATAGTTGGAGAACTTGAAGCTGCATTGACTGTGAATAATACAAATGATTTGCTCCTGTTTGCAGTCTCAACATTAGCAGTCAATGATACTCCTGTACCAGCAACTGATCCTCTTTGTATCTTGATTCCTGAGAGCTGTACAGTTCCAGAATAGCTGCTGCTGCTATTATCATAATATACATAATAATTTGATGATGACAGTGCAGGCACGGTCGCTGTGAACCAAACATTACATGAATCATTATTATCTCCGGAAATTAGCTCATGAGCAATATCTTGATTGTTTATGCCGTCAAAATATGCTATTCTTAGTTTAGTGCAATTGTCTATCAATCCATTCAACCCTGTTATGTTGACTTCTATTGATGTCGTCACAGGAATACTATATGCATTGCTCAATGATAACTGTTTTCTATTTTCATAACTTGCATTCCACCACGGTATTGTCGTATTTCCTAAGATTATGTCAGCAGTAAAATTTGTATTCATGCTATCCCCGAAGAATCCTGTCGTGTTGATATTTATCACAGCTGTTTCGCCTGATTGATAACTAGCATTAACAGTAGCGACATTAACCAACACTATAGACGCATTGAATGCACTGAAATACCTTATTTCACTGATATTATTATTATCAAATAAATCATGACATTCAATATACCATGAATAATTGCCAATTCCGAGCGAAGCAGTAAATCCCTGTGTCATATTTGTCTGGACATAGCTTGAATTATCTATAAAGCTTCCATTCACAAACAATGAACAATTGGTGATATTGCTCTTGTCATTAACAATATATTGAAGGTTTATTTCTCCTGCAGTGACATTGCTGTTATTTCCTGGAGACATTAGCGTGATTGATGGATCCGTTGTATCATTTACAGTAAGGAACACGCTATCAAATGCATAGCTATAATTTTGTGTCGCATAATATATTGATGTCAGGTTATAGAATCCAGGATCCACAAAATAAGTATAATTATATATTTGATCAACCCCAAATGTCCCGTTGTTTATTAACAATCCTTGTAAGAACAATTCTACATATCCTTGACTTGGCATCAGCAGATCTAATGAAAGATTAACATAATTATCTTCATCAATTGATTTGTTTTCATGAATACCATCTAACAATGCATAGATGCTGGAGTTAGATGCCTCTATAGTATAATAAAATATAGGTGTTGAATTTATATTTCCTGCAGAATCATTCGCATACCACCTATAATTATAGGATCCTGATGAAAGATTTTCAATAATGTAATAATATATCCTATCGCTTCCAAAAACAACATAATCAATAACAGTATAATTAGCAATTAATCCTAAGAAATTATGCTCTATGACAGCTGTACTGAAATTTATATTATCCCCTAAAGTTATATTAAAATAATATTTCTGTGGTGTAAATGTTGCAGGGCTCTGCGGATATGATGTTACATTATCATAATAAGGAGGAGTTGTATCAATGATGAAAGAATAATTCTGGAGTGCAAATGCACTTCTCAAGGCTTCATCCTCGCATAATACATTCCATATATATGCACCATCAGCGAGATTTTCTATGAAAAAATTTGATACTCCGCTCTGTGGAGTATTATTGACTTGCTGCTCTTCAAAAGCCCCATCAAAATCGCCATATAGCCTGCAGGACAATAGATAATCATCTATAGGAATGTATTCGAAATTTATCAATGACTCAGTCAATTGAGAATTCAGCGTCGGATAAACTAACGTTATAGTCGGTGATGTCAGATCGACATAAAATGTTCTTGTTGTTGTTCTCGCATAATTCTTTTGCGTAGTATTATCATAGCATTCAATTGAATAATTATATGTATCCTCAATAAATCCTGAAATATCAAAATAATTAAAGTCATGATTATTAACAGTATTATTTGTTGAATTGATAATATCATTGATATATATAGAGCAATTCTCTATGCCTGCAGAATCATCAACACTATAATTAAACAAGACAAGATTAATTGCGATATGCAATCCATCATCAGGATAATTTCTTATTATGAAAGGAGGATCATTGTCAGTTACATTCAATGTTAAATTGTAAATGTTTGAATTTCCAATATTTCCATTAGTATCATAACAGCTCATGCTCCAATTATGCTGTCCATTGTCCAAAAAGTAAGTCATGTTGAATTCTTCAGCCTCTGCAACAGGGCTTTTGAATCTTACTGTCAACTGATTTATAATAAGCGAGCAGTTTGAAATGTTTGATAATATATCTGTGGCATTTGCAAAGAAAACCATATTATTTGTAGTGTTCTCGAATGTGTTATTTTGCGGACTCATAAGATTAACATAAGGCCCTATATTGTCCACTATGAATGTATTGTTAGAGGATGAAAATCCTGAATTGTTTGCAATATCATAACAAATCATATTCCAAATATACATTCCATCCTGTATATTTTTTTCAAAATAATTCGGGTTCGAATTATTTATTGAATTGTTTGTTTCATTAGCTACAAAGCTGCCTGTCCAATTTCCATAAAGAACACAACTATCAATAGTGTTTGTATCAGTCGGAGTATAATTAAACATTGCCAATCCTGAAACATAACTATTATTTTGCGGGCTATTTAATTCTATATACGGAGCCAGTGTATCAGTTATATAGCTAAATATGTCTGTGCTGTTTCTTGAATTGCCGAAAATATCATATGCTATTACCATCCAATAATACACGGTGTTTGCATCCAACGCATAATCAACGACATAAGAATTATTTACCAGCGCATAAGTATGATAAACAAAATCAGGAGTGCTGAAAGAGAGGTCTTTGTCAATAAGTATAGTATAATTTGCAAAACTATAATCATATGATTCCTCCCATGAAAGGTTAGGGATTAGTATCTTTGATACTGTCAAGTCTTCAGGTGTCAGTAAATTAAAAATTTCGGGATCACTAGTGGTTACATTGAATTTAAGCGACAGTGTTAGGTTGTTTGATTGTCCTAATGAATCATTTGCCCGGATGTATGTGAATGAATATTCTCCAGATTGAATTGTATCGCTAAATAAGGTATAATGCTCAACACCATTTCTTTGTAAAGTGATATTCTCGTCTGATCCATTTGGATAGAACAATGTAACATAAGAAAAATCAACACCCCAACTGTCTGTTATTGTTGCATTGAATTTCACAGTTTCAGACTGATTAATCTCAGTTCTATTAATTGCGGCATTTATGATGCTTGGGATATAATAATTCTGCCTGTATGTGAAATTATTGGGAGCAAATGCGCTGTTGCTTGAATTATCAAAACATCTTACATTCCATAAGTATTGCGCATCAGGAAGTCCTGAAACATTGAAATAATTAATACCGGCAGAAACATTATAAAATGTCCGATTAATTATGAAAGATCCTGAAAAATTAGCAAAGAGACTGCAGTTATTCAATATTACATCCCTATCATCAACCGCAGTATAATTCAGCTCATATGAAGATAATTCTACTGTGCTATCATTTTCTGGATAAGTTAAGTTGATGATTGGTGCATTAACATCAGGGCAAACACCATCCCATCTTGCACCACTGTAATCATACGTCTCCCAAACAGCATTCCCAGAAGAATTGCTGTACGCAATAGCCCATGCACCATTGCATAATCCGAAATTTATATTGCTGCTATAACCAGCAAGATCAAGGATCATATATGTGGCTGAAGGAGTTTTAGTAATATTAAAAGGAGCAACAATCTGAGCACCAGTCTCATTATATATGCCTGCCTTTATAGTTGCATCTAAAGTATCCTGCCAAGCAACAACAAAATAACTCTGACTAGTCATATCAATCTCCTGAATAGCTACACGGCTATCAATGCCGGCATTTAAATCAATATCAGTATTAGCAAGAGTAGTAGTAAAAGCTGCACCATTCAATTGTCTTATGGTAATTGTTATATCATCATCAGCAGAATCATAGAATACAACAGCAACTCTCTGATTCCTTAATCCTGTGCTGGCTACTTGAGGATTATTGCCGACAGCACCATCAATATCAGTGCCAGCAACAATAGAAACACCAGAATCACTTCGAGCAGCAATTGTCATATCATCAGAAGCAGCAGCATCATACCACACATAAGCCCATGCAGTGCTATTGAAAGCAGAACAAGAAACAAGGTTCTGGTTGGAAAGTTCTGGAGTCATTGCGCCATCAACATTAGTCTCACCAGTAATTTGCGCACCAGAATTGTTAAAAATTTTAAAATCAGCATCCTGATCAACAGCATCATCATTAGCATAGATAAAAGGAAACCTATCACCAAGCTGACAAACATCAACATCGCTCTGCGTTCCAACAACAGGATCAACAGAAGTCTGACCCTGAATTGCGACTCCGGAAATATCATAAATATAAAAATATTGTGCCTGTGCAGGCCCATCAAATGACCCTATAATAAAGTTGTTCTGGTCTATGGCAGCAAGTGACACTCTGCTCGTGGCATCTCCTGTTGCATCAATTGTCGTATCATTGACAATTATCGATCCATTAGTATACATTATCTTAAACTTCAATGGAAAACCAGTAGCAGCAGAAACCCAGGACATAACAATAGTATCATTATTTATAGCAACCAAATCAACATCAACAGATAAGTTCGAATCAAATGCCTCAACAAATCCTGGATCTCCGGGATAAAGCTTGACAGAGTATTCACTGCCAGGAGTCAGATTCATGTAGAATTCCCATGTTCCATAACATTCTTGTGTTGTGAAATTCCAATCCTTGCACTTCCAGAGTTCAGTGGCAGATGCAATGGCAGTGAATGATGAAACATTAAACTGTAGGTCATAAAGATTTACTGCATATGCTTTTTGTGCAGTTCTTCCAACAATATACTCTTTGCTCTTATTCAACTCATCAACACCGATCTCCATATTATCTTTGTATTTTAGTTTCTCTATATTTAATCTTCCTATTGGTGAATTACGGAAATTTATCTCAACATCAAAAGAGTCATTCTCTATAATATCACTTTGTGGAATCTGTTGACCTGAGATATAGGCATCGGCAACAAAACCTTGTTCTTGATTAACAACATATGTTTGATTATCAGAAATTTGATTATCAGAAATAATTAGAGAATTATTATTCGATATATCTGATACGTTCAAGACATCAGATAAATTCGATACACCAGATACATTCAAGACATTAGATGAATTTGAGATATCAGATGCATTCAAAGAGATATTATTTATATTTAATAAGGCATTTTCAATATCAGAGGAAATGACATTTTTAGGAATAATATTCTTAATATTTTCAGATTTTTTAATCTTTGGCTTATAGAATTTAACATCTATTTCTAATGATTCCCTTTTGCTGTCTAATATTTTTATTCTAGAATGATCTTTGGTAAAATTAAAATTGGACATTATTTTACTATACGATTTATTAGCATTTGACAATAGCAGATTATTTTGACTATCAACATCTGATTTCACCAATGAATTATCTAAATCTACCAATGAATTATCTAAAAATTCTTTGGAGGTATTTATCCTGGAGACTTTGAAACAATCAAGGTATTCGCCGTCGGCATATAAGCTATACTTGCCTTCATTAATCGGAGTCCATAATACAGAAGAATCCGATATAGGAGAAAGAACATATTTCTTAATCCCATATGAATCATCAAAAAGCAATTCCAAACTTTCAGGCAGCACTAAAGCCCCTTCATTGCTCTCTAATTGATTGTAAATAGTTAAATCCAAACTATTCTCCATATTAACTTCAAGTTCTTTACATGCATCATACACTCCATAAACAATAAATTGCTTTTCATCTAACATCACACCATCTAAAAATAATCTCACAGTATATTCTCCTGGATTGCTTGCTGAAAAAAGTATCATGTTTTCATCAAGACCCAGATATTTATAGGCTATTGATTCTTTTATGTTAGGCTCAATATATAACTCTAATTCAGAGAGGTTCGCTATAATCTCTTCACCTGTAATACTAACGGATATTATTTTAATCTCAACCATGTCTGAAGCAGTGTAAAATGGTTTGTTCAAATCTATTTTATGAACAATAGAATTATCTTCTTGATTTGGATCCGCAATAGCGAACTCTATAGAGACTCCTATAAATAATCCTAGCAATAAGATAAAGATAAATAGTTTGACTATAATTATCTTGCTAAATTGCTCACACCCTTTTTTACATTTTATCATTTTAATTCAGTTCTGCATATAATGACACCATATTCACTCCAGCTTTGTATTGCCTGAGTTTTGCTGGCAATCTCATTTCGAAATCATAGCTATTATTATAGCCAGTTGCATTCTTGTTGATATGGGTAACAAAAACAATATCCTGGCTTTTATTATAACTTGATCCTCCATCTCCGCTGTCCCATAAGATTCCTGTCAGAAAATTATCATTATTTGTACTGTTATAAACCGGTACATTCTTTATTTGTCGATTGAATACTGTGATGTTTTCTAGTTGTACAGGAAAATTATCTGACATGTATGTCCTGTTTATAGAATCAGTATTATTTTCATCACCTAATGCCTGGTCAATCTTGTAAAGATCAGTTCCTGCAAAATTCTCCTCAGTATCTCTTGTGGCAGCTGTAAGATTAAACCATGTAATTGAGCTATCAATATCGGCGGCAAAAACATGGCTTCCAGTGGTATTAGTTACATTCCATTCAAACAAAATATTATAAGATGGATTATACATTCTCAAAGCACCTAATTCATAACCTAAAATATATTGCCATTGGCTTACTGCCAATGACTTATTTGCAGCATTATTGGATTCATTTGATTCAATAACACTCCCATTAGTAGTAGTCGGAGCATCTGCTAATACAAAGAAGGAATTTGTACCGATAGGAATAGTGTATATTACTGATATGTTCTTTGATTCATTCATCGATAAATTCAGGGTAATATTGCCATTTATCTGAATACCATTAGCAAAAGGATTATTTGCAAAGAATTGCACAATAAAATTCGGAGCAGAATTGCTTCCTATATTTCTAATTTCAGCTGTGATGTTTATTGAAGAGTTCTCTAATGGACTTGATTCATTGAAATATATTCTGGAGGATAATACTTCAATATCGGGCATCAGCACAAAAAATGAATAAGTTAAGCTAGTATTTGCATTGCCTGCATGATCATAACATGTTACATTCCAATAATGATAGCCACCTACTAAATTTGTTGCAGTAACATTCTGAATTTGCCCTGCAGAGGCATTAAGACTACTTGCAATGTCCACTGAATCAAGCGTTAGGTTGCATATCAAATACTGGGCCATATTATCATAAGGCGTAAAATTCAGCTCAATATAATTATTAGTAATATTTATTTGATTGTCAGGATAATTCAGGATAATATTTGGCCTCACCAGATCAATATTTATTGTAATCATAGTGCTGTTTTTTCTATTGCCGGCCTGATCAACTGCCTCTAAGACAATAACATAAGTGCCATTACTCAGGTTCTGAAGATTCTTATATCCTGAAATGTTTGTAATATTGCCATTAACATTATATGAATTATTGACAAAGAAAGTGTAATTAAATATTGTTGCCATATTATCTGTAATATTGAAATATATCAACGGATTGCTTGAATTAAACCATGAATTGTTCAATGTGGTTATAAGCGGTTCTGGATTTACGGTATCCACATAGATTATCTTTGGAGTGCTGTTTCTTGTGTTGTTGAGATCATCCCATGCCTCCATAATCACTATATAGCTTCCATTCTGTAATGAGGATAAATTAATGAGTGCAGATGTCCCATTAGAGATATTTCCAAGCGAATCTATGCTTCCATTAACATAAATCCTATAGCTGATGTTAATAACCCTATCATCTGTTGCTGATATGTTTATTGTCGGTGTCCCATAATTATACCAAGTCTGGTTAGCAGTATTAATCACTGGATATGGTGCCATGTAATCAATTATTATGTATAATGCTGTGGAGTTCTTTTTTCTTCCTAATGCATCTGTTGCCTGTATCTTAATAGTGTGAGTGCCCTGAGTCAATATGACAGTGATATTTGATGATACGTTATCTGTTACAGAACCATTCTGTCCATTAAAGACATTATCAACAAACACTGAATAATTAATCAATCCATTTGTGAAATCCTGCAAAGTGAAATTTATTGACACATTAGGATTTACATACATGCTTCCATTAGGAGGACTATAAATATTGGATAAAAGTAGTGAGATGTTTTTTGTTGCATTATTATTTGTCTCATTCAACTCACTGATTACATTGTAAGGATCGACATTTACATATACTGTATGGTATCCTTTTGTGATATTCCACAATGTCCAGAATATTATTGAACTATTTGTTCCTACAGTAGCAGTGTAATTTCCTATATAAGAACCAACTCCAGGATCTCCATCCCAGAACTCGACAAATGCATTAGTAGCAGGAACTCCTCCAATATTGCTCACATTGGCAGTTATGTTTATTGTCTGATTCTCATTAGGATTGGTGTTATTGAAAACAATCTTGGAAATGTTTATGAACAGGTCTGGCTGGTTGATTGTGAAATTTCTTATTTCACTGGTCACGTTGTTATTCAGATCATCACGACAATTGACACTCCAATTATGCAGCCCATCAGTAAGATTAAAAACAGTAACATTAAATGATGAGCCGCTCGTACGTAATGTTGAATTTTTATATATTCCATCAGCATATATTGAGCAATTAATGCTTGTTCCATTATAATCTGTCGCTGTCCAATTAAAGAAGACATCATTATTATTCAAAAAATCCCCTTCAGAAGGCCTGTCAAGGGTTATGTCTGGAGCAAATAAATCAATGTAAAAAGTGTAATTCAATGATGTTCCAACATTCCCTGATGGATCTGTGCAATTAATGCTCCAATTATGATATCCTGCAGGCATGCTGTTTATAACAAAGTTTCTTTGTGTGCCAGAGGGCAATAAAGTGCTGTTTGTTTGGTTTATTGAACCATCAAGAATTATGCTGCAGCTGCTTATATTTCCAGAATTATCTGTTGGAGTGTAATAAAATGTGATATTTTGGTTTTTTGCTCTATTGTTGTTAGCAGGAGTATTAAGAGTGACATTAGGAGGTTCTTGGATTGTGAAGTTTTTTAGTGCACTTACTCCGGAATTCCCTGCATCATCAACACATGTGACATTCCAGAATAACATTCCATCACTAATTCCTGTGTATGTGGCATTTGTAAGTGTGTTGTTCAAGGATGCTATTGATGGAGATTTTACTGTGTTGTTTACTCTTATAGTGCATGTCATGTTAGTATCATAATTATCTGTTGCTGTCCAATTAAAAAATACTGCACTGCTTATGAATGAATGCCCATCCGGATAGTATGATATGACATTAGGTGAGGTAGTATCTATTACGAATGCTCTTGTAGCACTAAGATTGTTCTCACCAACACTATCTGTACAATTGACATACCAAGTATATGATCCTGTTCCGAACCCGGTTTCAGTAAATGTATCCTGCACTCCAGATGTCAATGCCACATGAGTTGAATATACGCTGCCATTTATGTATAAGTCGCAAAATCCTAAATCAAAATCTGCAGGGCTGCTTGGTATATATGAGAAATTTAAACTGCCAATATTAGTGGTGTAATTATCTGCAGGGCTTATTGGCACAACATTCACGCTTGAATCTATTGTAAAATTATATGTTGAGGATATTGCAGTAAATCCCGCGTTATCTGTACATGCCACACTCCAATTATGCTCAATTACTGATAATCCTGTTACATATACTCCTGTAGTTTTGTTTGATGATGCATTAATATTTGTTTTATTAATCAAACCATCAATGCTCAAATTACACGTTAATACATCATCAATATCTGTGACACTGAATGTAAAGTTTATGTTTTTGCTGTAGATCGTCTGATTGTTTGAAGGATATATTAATGTTATATTAGGCATATCATTATCGAGGTGAAATACCCTTATTGCATCTGTGCCATTGAAATTATTAATATCAAAACATATTACAGTCCAATTATAAATGCCATAATTCATACTTTGTAATGTAAAGTTATTAATGCCATCATTGACCTTGTAGGCGATTTCCGAAGCATTAACAGTCTGATTATAATCATCATTAAGTATAAGGGAGCAATTAGCAACATCTATGGATGATAGATTATAATATAGTGTTATGTTTGTACTGTTCAGACCATACTCATCAAAGGGGTTATCTAGTGTTACAATAGGTATTGTTGCTGTTGTGAAATTTAAAGTGTCACTTGTCGCGTTATTCCCTGCATTGTCCCAGCAAGTCATGTTCCAATAATGCAATCCATCTGTTATGTTCTGGATATTTGTGCTGTTTAATCCAGAGGATGTGTTGAATAGGGTAGAATAATTATAATTATCTACTGAAATATTGCATAATATCAATGTATCAATATTATCAGTTACATTAAATGTAAATGCAACTGTTCCTGAAGGTTGGGTTGTTGCATTTGGGGCTATTGCATTAACACTAGGAAGGGTATCATCAATACTAAGGTTGTAGATTGAGGAATTAGATGATGAGCCTAATGTGTCAATACAGCTTACATACCATGTGTATGTTCCCTCTGAGAAATAGGCTGTGAAGCTATTGGTAATAGATTCATTAATAGTCGTATTTGTTTGGTTGAATGCCCCATTAATGTATAATGAGCAATTCTGCACATTATTGGCATAGTCTACTGCGGTATAATTAAAAGTTATATTGCTGCTTCTTAATGTTGATAGATTTTGGGGATACAATAATGTAATTACAGGACCGAACTGGTCAGAAATTATTTCAAACCAGTCATAGCCCCAGCCATGCCTTAAGTTGGTATTTGGAGGGAATGCATAGGCTGCTGCACTATAATTTCCATAAGTCCTTTCGTTGGTTGTGAATGTAGTATTATATTGACCTGTTGAATTTGTCTGGCTTGTGATACGTTGGATATGCAACTGTTGACTTCCCACTCCGGATGTTACAGATGATTGTATTTCATAATATGCTGTTACATTGAAATCATCAAATCCTCCATCCTCATTATTATTGTCAGTTGTTGCCCTAAATTTAATATTAAAACCATTCACCTTGTATGAACTATTAAGTGTGGCTGTTAGAGTTTGCGTTATTGCTCCACTCCCGCCATCCAATGTTCCTATTTGAGCCCATGAAGAACCACTATTGTTTGTATAATCATATCTTAAGTAATCAAGTGGAGGTCCAGTATCCCAGCCGCCATCAATGCCCCAGGTAAAGGATATGTTAATAATATCGTATGAAGACAAATTCAGCGAGCTTGCCAATGTAATGTTTGAATTTGAGACAGTGCCATCAACATGAGCATGATCTCCTGATAAAGGGTCATCAGTTGAGCCATCCCATCCTGAATTTGCTGTCCAGTTGCTGCTAATTGCCGGCCCATCAAAGCCATCAAAGAAGAGGTTTCTGAATATATACGATCCAGAAATGCCTGTTGATAATGAGCTATAAGTTGCATCCGGATTCCCATAATAAACATGGTAATTGTTCTCATTAACAGCATTTGCCGACACACTTCCTATAAAATATATATAACAGTATGTGACATCATCACCATTAATAACTCCGGATTCAACAAGAGCAATTTCTGAGTCTGATATAACCCTTAATTCTTCACAATCAGTTATTGTGCCATAAGGGACTGTAACATTCACTAGTAAAGCCTTGTTTGTAATTAGTGTGTTATTAGTCTGATTCAGGATTATAGGTTTTCTGTAAGTCCAAGAGGTATTCCACCAAGGCATGTCTGTATATGTAGTATTGGTATATATGTAATCCAAAGTAATATTGGCTGCAACTCCTCCTAGTGTCTCATTTCTTGTGCTTACATTAATCAATGCTATTTCTCCCTCTTGATATTGCGACTTATCAGCTATCACTGTCAGATTCACTGGAAATGTGACATTAACAGTAAAATTCCATGTATATGAAGTATTAAAATTTCCTCCAGGATCAACACAAGTTACATTCCAGTAATGGAATCCATTAGTCACTGTTTGAGACCTGGCTGTCAAATTATTTCTGTAAGCAATAAAGTTCTGATTACTGGATGACACAACATTATCTATAGTGAGATTACAGGTAGCATTTGGTGAATATGTATCATTGAATGTGAGATTGAAATATATTGGGACTGAAGTAATCACTAAACCAATTGAAGGAGCATTCAATGTTATTGATGGTTTGGATCTATCAGATATTAACTGCCAGGTGTTTGAATTACCAGAATAGCTATTAGTATCATAACAACTCACGCTCCAGTTATAAATTCCCTCACTAAGATCATTAATATGGAAAGTGTTGTTTGCGCCATTGCTTATAGAGCTATTAGTCTGGTTCCATATCTGATTAATATATAATGAGCAATTCAAAATACCATTTCCATCTTGAGCAAAGTACTTGAAAGTAAGATTCGATCCATTATTTACTGTGCCATTAGCAGGCGTCTGAAGCTGTACTAATGGCCCGCCAACTACCTGGAATATTCTAGTTTCAGAAGTATTGGCATTGCCTGCATCATCCCAGCATGTAACATTCCATTGCTTAAACCCATCAAGCAATGAAACAGTCCTGGATATTAATGTATTATTGCCTGATGGTATGTTTGAATCAACAACAACACTATTAACTGTTATATTACAGGTAAGATTTGAGTCAATATTATCATCAGCAGTATAATTGAGTACAGGTGTTGTGCCATTAAATATTGCTCCAGAAGAGAGATTTAGATATACGCTTGGTGAAGAAGTATCATAAGTGAAGTTTCTATTAGCAGAATACCCCCTTAATCCGAAACTATCATAACAGCTCACATTCCATCCATGGAATCCCTGTGTAAAATTGACAAATGTAAAGTTAGTCACTGCACTACTCACAACATTGTAAATAGTCTGGTTCAATAAGCCATCCAAAAACAATGAGCAATTTACTATAGTGTGCGCATCAGTTGCTGTAAAATTAAGATCCAATGGATTTTTGTTAATGTATGATGTAGCTCCAGGATAATTCAATGAAATAATAGGTGCTGAATAATCAGAATCAAATATTCTTGTTTCAGAGGTATTCCTGTTTCCCGCATCATCAATACAGGTAACATTCCAATAATGTGTTCCATCAGAGATGCTTGTTATGTTCTTTGTTGTGTTATCTCCATGTGTTGAATATACATTAGCTGCTCTTACTGTTCCATCTATTGTCACATTACATATCAATACTTCATAAATTAAGTCTGTGACATTCCATGCAAACAATGCATAATTTGCAGTAATATTTGCTCCATTGCCAGGTGCATATAATTGAATTGCAGGTCTTGTATTGTCTATATATACATATACTGATGTGTTTGTCCGGCTGGTTGTTGTATCATTGCAGAACACTGTGAGGGTATAGAATCCATCTAGAATGGTTGATATGCTGCTGATATTGTAATAGTAATCACCTATTGTATTTGTCATTCTTGTAAGATTGGTCCCGCCTGTGCTATTAAAGAGCCTCCATTCGCATAAACTCACCCCATCATCATCCACTGCAGTAGCATTGACAGTCGCATTTTGTGATAGCATAGGAATGTTCTCAACATCAATTCCAATATAGTCTGTGTGCAGGTCAGCACGCGCATTAGCTCCAGTACCAATGGCAAAGCTTCCCTCTACCAGGACATATAATTGCCTGTTTCTGACAAGATCACTAAAGCCTGATGTTATAGTAATCTCACTAATTACATCAACTGTGCTTGCATAGACTGTTTTTTCTAGTATATAAGTGTCTGAACTCCAGTTATATACATAAATATAAAACTGGCTTGCTGAAAGACCTGTTCCTTGAGTAGCATATCCTTCATGGGTAATTTTAATTGATTCCATATTAACTGTGGATTCTGAAATGCTGAAATTAAAGCTTTGATAGGCATATCTTCCAGTTGGTGATCCACTGATTATTGTTGTATGCCATACATCATTGCTTGATGTTATTTTTACATATTCAGCAGATGCAAATTCAACGCCAGTTATCGGAGCAGATGCTCCTGTTGGCGGTTGTGCTGTTGTCCCATTATCCCAGGCAATGCTTGTAGAGCTTGGATTGATTATGCCTGTATAATTATGATTCTGCAGAGTATTTGCTGGAGTGATTATTGTTATCTCAGGCTGTGGCAGAGGATTCCTGAACCAATCAAATGCCATCCATCCCACACCAACATTTGGGCCATTAGTCTCGAAAACTGTTGCACTATTGCATCCAGAGCCATCCCAAGATGCTCCTGTCCATAATGAGCATCCACCATCTCTAGACCCATCAGTATAAACTAAAAATATTTTATCAGATGCAGGGTTTGCCATTAAATCAGTCTGTCTGATATCTCCTGCACCATCTGCAATAATTTGAGTCCCAGAATCCCAGCTAGGATTGCTGAAAGATGCTGTAGACCTCAGATATGTTCCGTATGTTAAATAATCATTATTATTATCTACCCACATGAACACTCCCTGTGCGCCAGAATCCTCCCATTCGCAGTTAAAATTCAGGGCATAATGTGCCTGGTCTTTATTCGGCCCACATTCTGCATTTGTGTTTTCTGCAGGATCGTCGGATGCAAGGGTTTTTGAGAATGCAGTGCCATTCCATATGCCACCATCTAAATCACTTCCTGCATCGCACATCATTATTCCAATATCACTATGATTGAATGTGTTGCTTGGCCTCTGGCCGCATAATACAATCTCAAGAACCTCGTTGTTTGGACCATCATATATACTACCAAGACTGCTCCATGCTGTACCATTGAATGAGTAAGCATCAATCTGGCCAGCACCATTTGTTCCAAATACACATATGAAATCTCCTGCGCCAGTTCCTGCTCCTTCCCATGCGCAATCAAAATGTCTGTAATTTGTTCTTTCATTACCCTGTGATGGACCATTTGTTGTCAGTGTCTGCCAATTCCCAAATCCTGTGCCATTCCATATCCCAGCATATATTGCTGGTGTTCCTCCAGTTCCTCCACCCTGATTCTGCAATGCTACACCAATGACATCTGAATTCTTTTTTGGATATAGATATATCCATCTGAAGTCATCATTTTCTCCACTGGTTACTGTAATAGTTGTAGCTCCAGAAAGAGTCACCCCATTCCATGTTCTCAGCATGAAATCTGCATTATTCCCTGTAGAATCCTCATATACTATAATGCATTCTCCGCTGCTAGATTCGCATTCAACATCAAAATTTTTCTGATCATCCAGAGATGAGCCGTCAAGCTCTGTCAGATTACGCCATGACCATGTATCAGTATCAAATATCGCAAAATTTATATCATTGCCAGTATCAGAGTTCACAACAATACATTGCGAATAATCTACCATGCACCTAACCTTCTGCCAGCTTATCCTGTTTCCAACATCAACATCAGAATTATCCTCTCCCTGCAGGGCAGTTCCGGTCCAATTCCTATACTTGATGAATCCATCATCAGTTCTGTCTGCATAAACTACTAATCCCTGATCCCTTGTTACTGTAGGATCTACTGCAATAAACCAGTTTCTGATCTCCTCGAATAAATACATAACAGAGCCAATAATATATTGGATAAATGCCCTGCCTATAATCAGCAGATTAGGGGTTACAAGAGGTGGCTGGACTGTATAATTCAGTGTAACATTTCCACTGAGACCTGTCCATGTCAGTAGTGTCCTATTGCCAGAGCTAGATACCAATGCACCTGATGCGTCACTAACCATTACCTCACTTGGTATTATCTCAGTAAAATTATAATTGGCAATATTTTCATTGAGCGGAATTATTATTATCTCTGCATATAATGGCTCATTAAATGGATCAATTGTCATTGGCACATTTCTTATGATGTCAAAATCATAATCTTCTGCAACAGCAAATGTGCTTATCATTGTGTAATTGACAAATTGTATCATGCCAAGATATGTGCTGTTCTTGTATGCAGATACCTGCATTGTATAATTTCCTTCTATATCATTATGTGTAAATATTATCTCATATATGCCCCTGCCTGATTCTACTGCGTTTCCAAAGAGATATGTATCATTATCTGGAGTTGTGACAATAATGCTTACTGAGGCATTGCTCACTAGGTATCCTTTTGAGTCTAGGACAACTGCGCTTATTTTCGCATCCTCATCGATTTTGTATATTGATCTATCAGTATTTATTGTCGCTAGTCCTGTCTCGGCATATCCTGGATCTTCAGGGGATACTTCGAATGAATAATATTCTCCTGGCATAATATCCATTATCTTATTCCATCGTCCATAACATTTTTGTTCAACAAAATTCCATTCCTTGCATTTCCATAATTCTTTTCCTGAAGCGATCTTATTGAATGTCCCATTAGTGAAGTTAATGCTAGACAGATCCATTGCGTATGAAGCCAAAACATTGCCTGAGTCAATATCGATTGCTTCTGAAGGAACATCCTCAATAGAGAATAAGGTTGTTTCATTATCCTTCATTTCTAATGATTCCAGCCTTAAACTTGCACTCTCTAACCCTTGAACATTCTCTAAGCTAAGTTCTGTCATCTCAGCAACTAAGATTGTTGCTACATCAGAAATCACATTAATTGATGAATCATTAATAGGCACATCACTATTAAACACTTTATCATTATTTGAAATATTATCATTAGATAATTTATCATTCAACACATTATTACTCAATTCAGCTTTTGTAATATTATTTTTTGACTTGTGAATTTCTTTTGTTTTTGTTTTAAATAGCCTTATATCCTTATTAATCTGTCTTCCTTTTGAATCCATTATTATTATTTTCTTAAGCGTGTAATTGTTGGAAATGTCACTGGTTGTATTATTTAAGAGAAAATCATTAAAGTCATTATTTTCGAATTTACCGGTATCATTAATTATTTTGCTTGACTCAGTTACTATGAAAGTAATATATTCTGTTTTTTCTGAGCATTTCAGGATTATTTTGTAATTTCCTGTCTTTATTGGAATAAAATATGCGTTAGTTAATTCTCCTACAAATTTGTAAACATTCTCATTTTCAACAATATCTAATTCTGGCTTAAATCCTGAATTCAAATCTTGATTATTGTTTTCAACTTTAATATCAATTCTTTCTCCTGTTTGATAAGATAGCTTATCTAATGTTAATGATAGGTCTTTGCAAATGGCTTTGTTAGTGATTTTGTCTGATAAATTGACTATTGTGTTATTATAGGAAGGAATATCAACAGAAATATTGACAGTTGTATTCGATTCATTTTCATCATTGACATGAGATTGATTTTGTGGCATAACTTTAAAAATTTCAGGAATATAACTGTCATAATAGTAGGATTCTTTGGCAATTATCATATTATCATATTTACTAATTAACATTATTGTGAAGTTTCCAAAATGATTCATATGATAGGTAATAGGGAATACCAGGCTGCCAAAATATTTGTAGTTTCCAGATGAACTTCCATCATCGGATTTTGTTGATATAAATAGATCATAGTTATCAGTAAAATCTATACCGTGCTTGGAAACATCCTTTAGGCCAATAATTAAATTATTATGAGGCGCATTTGATAATGAAAATGATAAATTTGAAAATGATAAATTATTATCTAAATTGCTCAGAATCAAACCCGAATTATTCAAATTAGAATCATCTGACAATGCTTGTGCAAAAATAGGGGCAATAAGCATTATCAACAATATTTTTGTTAATGATAAGGGTATGTTAAACAATGCTCTTTTTTGCATATTGCCTGCTATATTAATATCATTTACTCTACTTATACTGCCTGTGCTACGCATATTCTCCTTATCAGTATCTTTCATAATTGTCCTTTTTGTCCAATCAACTTTTTTGTTATCAATCTATCATTCAGCTCAGATATTATGTTAACATAATTCTCAGTGTTCAATAGGATATAGTGATATCTTTGCAGATCCAGATTATTCAAGAATTGTTCCTGAAATTGATGCCTATTTAAGAATACAATATTGAATTCCTGAGTGAGAAATGTATGCTCTAGAATGTCTTGTTTTTTAGATGATTCATGGCATATGAAAATTAGATTCTTTTTATGCATTATTACTGTCTCTATATTGAATTTTTTCCCTAATTGGAACAATTCAAGAATTATCCCATTAAATTTAGAATTCTTTGTTAATAAATTATCCCTTTTATTTAATTCTATGATGGCAAGAAAAATCCTTGCCTTGTCATTGTTGAGATTTAGAAAGCATTGATATGATTTTCCAATATCAATCTTTCCAAGTATGCCTTCTTTAAGCAGAAAATGTGATTTCTTGTTAATATTAGGGTATGATTTCTTTAATCTTTTTGAAATAGAATTTATGCTGAATGTCTCTGTCAGATTCTCTTCAAACACTTTAATAATATCTTGTTCTAGCTTGTTTCCAATCATACTCTGACCATTATTTTATCCATATCCTAACTAATACACCAAATAAGGTATAATTTGCTTTGATGATTTATAAATATTTTGGTTTCTAAAGAGCAAAAGATCAACATATATTATAGAATAGTTATACCAAGATAGATATATTATTATATGCTATTTAATATAATGATAATGTATTAGAATCAAACAAGCATAACACAAAGTATAACGCATATTACTAATTTACAATATTAAATCACATCACCCACTAAATATAACCTAATTATGTGAATTAAGATTTATAAATCTATTTCTTTTAGGACATTACAAGAAAAAATTCGATAATTCAATAATTAATCAGAGAATATCTCTGCATTTATCTGATCAATAATGGATTTTAAAACTTCTTCGAATTCGTATATCTCATCAATGATCTGCTGAACAGGAGATGCCTGAGATGCAACTTGTTGCACTTCAGTAGGTTTGTTTTCAGTAGTGTTTTCAGCAGCATTATTTGCTTCAACAGGTTTGTCAACCGCAAGTTTTGTATCAACAGGCTTTATCTCAGAAGGTTTATCAACATTTGCAGCTTCTAATGGCTTAATTTCTGCTGATGCTTTCTCAGTGTTTGCAACAGGAATAGTAGAACTAATGGCTGATTTTGCATCATCCTTATGGACATCTCCTAGACTCTCAACATTTGCCTCACCTAATTTAAGATTAGTGCCAGTATCCTTAATGACTGATTTATCCTGAGCATTTATGCTGTTTTCATCAGCACTGAAATATTGAGCAGTCTCTCTAAGTTTAGGATTTTTAATGAATTCAATCTCTTGAGCCAATATATCAATAAAATCCTTTTTTGGAATATTCCCTTTGATCCTATTATACAATTGCTCATGATGTATGGAATATCTTATCCAATTTGCAAAATCATTTTTTTCATTGTTGACATACATGGTGTAGAGGGAATCATCAGAGTTTCTTACAATAAAAAACAGCTCATCAAGATTTGCTATTCTAGTCCCATTAGCCAGTATGAACATGCTCTGTTCAGGCACATTTGCTAAGTAATTATCTGACATTTTTCCCTTGTAAAGCTAATGCTATCTTTTAAACATTCCCAGTATTCCTTTTTTTTGTTTTGAATCTGAAGATTCTGGATTTGCTGTTTTTGGTTCTGCTGAAACTTCTGTTTTTCCTTGTTCTGAAGTCTTAGGTTCTGCATCTGTGGGTTCACCTGATATTTTATCAGCCGTTACATCATCAGACCGCTCTTTTGATGTATCCTCAACTATAGGCTTTAACTCCAATTTAGTTGAATATTTCTTTTCAAGCTGTTTTTTCAATTCATCAAAAGACTCATTTAGACTGGATAATGTCCCTTTTGATCTCTGCTCTAATAATTTTAGTATATTAGTTGTGTGTTTTTCAAAATCTGTGAACTTATCCAGAAGTTTCACAAACTCTTTCTTATCAGCCTTTTCCTCAACATTAACTCGCATCTTATCAAAATCAGAGCTTATTTTCTTGAATGATCTATCAATGTCTTTTACAGCATCGTTGAATTTGTCAAATTCATAAAATTTCTTTTCAACCTCTATGAATATAGTCTCTACCATATCAGCATGTTTTCCAATTGCACCCTCACTTTTCTTAATATCAATGAGCTCCTGTTTTATCTCATTGTTCATTTTAACCATTTGATCAGCACCTTTATAGAAGTTCATCTGGGATCTCATCTCTTTAAGCTCTCTCAATATGTCTTTCATTATTGTCTCATTTGCCTCTATGTTTGCTCTTAATGCCTCAACTTTTGCATCTGTTTTCCTGACCTCTATCATAAGCTTGTCTGGCTGGACAGAATTAACCATATCAATGGCTCTTGTTGATGCAACCTCAATGACAGAAATGGCTTTATTAGAATCCATCAAAGCTCCTCTCAATTCACCTATCTGCTCAGAGACTCTTGTGAATTGCTCTGCATTAGCTTTCCTTACCTCATTCAAAGCCTCTAATTGTGATTTAATCTTGGTTAGCTCTACCTCAAGATTTCCAGAAATTGCCGGCTTTTGCTCAGCATTTTCTTCCTCTGAAGATTCATCAGAATTCTGTTCTTCCCCTTTTTTCTTCTTAAACCAAAGCATCACTCACCTCTTATCACATATTTATCCTATCTTTTATATATTTTGTCATAGTCGTAAAGATCATATCTTTTTCATCACCACTCTTTGCAGTTCCAGTGTTTTTATTATTTCATCAGTAAAACTGTAAGGAGTTTCTTGGCTGCAATAATCTATCTCTCTTTTTATCTCATTGAACATACTTATGATTTTGTCATAATCCTCTTCTTTCCTTGCTACTTTATAAAAAGCAATCTTGCTATCAAGGATCCTTAGCATCAAATCTGGAATCAAAACATTTTTTTCACTTTTCCTTAAATCTTTAACCATGTTCATTAATTCATTCAGTTGATATAAAAGCAATGCAGCTTTTTCATCATCTGATTCTTGGTTCTTGAAGCCAAATTTAGAAAATTTCTCCAGCTCCTCATCTGTCCATTCACGGAATTTGGATTCAGCAATGCTCTTACTTGAAGTATTGGCAATATCTGCATTATTATTCTCATGAGCAACATCATTAATGGAAGCATTAGTTAAATTATTTGTGGGATTATTAATGGCATCCTCTTTATCATCATGATCCTCTTTAAGCTCGACATGATTTTCTTTGCCAACACTATAATTCTCTTTTTTTGAATTAACAAATTCATTCAAGATTTTTGCAAATTCCTGCTGATTGTTTGTTCTTCTAATCTCATCTGCCAATTCAACAAGTCCCAAGACATATTGCACCCATGATGCAAAATCATTCTTATCCTTATTTACGTGCTCTGAATATTTTTCTTGATTGCAGTCTGCAATGTATTCTGACAACTGATAAAGATTAGTCAATACCTTTTTATCTGACGTATAAAAGTATTTATCCGGAGGTGCTATGTATTCCATTTTTTCATTTATTCATCATTTATTATAGAGGGATTTGAATAACTCCATTTTTCATTGATTATTCAAAGCAATCTATTGGGGTTTTGAGCTATTTTGATAGATTAATCAAAACCCTCTATAATTAAACTTTTGCCTTTAGCCTATCCACCAGGCCCTTTACTCTATCATCTTTCCTAAATTCAAGGTATTTATTGAAATATTCTATCGCTTCTTTGTATTTTTTCTGAACTTTCATCAAGCCGCCTAAATAATATAATGCCTTGAGATTTTTAGGATTGGATTCAAGTATCTGGCGATATTCCTGTTCTGACCTATCATATTCTTTTTTCTTATGATACAATAATCCTAGACTGAATTTTATATTTACCTCATTGTTGTATTTCTTCCCTGATTTTTCCAGCAAGTTTATCTTCTGGTCATCCTCTAATGAATTTAGCTTATTTCTGAGATCCTTCCATTCTTCTGAATCCTGCTCTGATTCAGCTTTATTATTTGATTCATCTGAATCCTTTTCTGATTCAGTGTCAGATTTCTTCTCAGTTATTGGCTTGTTGTTCTTTGTCTTATCTGCCTCTAGTATCTTAACATATTCTTCATTTGTCTTTGACTGCCGGATTTTTTCAGCTAATTCATTATCAAATTCTTTGCTTATCCAATCAGCAATATCATTCTTGGTTTGATTGACATGATGCCTGAATGTTGTTCCAGTAATATTAGGCATAACATCCAACAATTCCTGCAAGCTTGTGACTGTTATTCCATTAGAGAAATTAAGGGCTTTATTAAAATCAACTGTCTTTTCATATTTCAAGACCTTTTTCTCTTCTTTCTTTTCCTCTGATTTCTCCTTCACATTCTGCTTCTCATATTCCTTTCTAGAATCCTCTGCTTTTTTCATCTCTTCTTTCAATGATTTTATATCAATTAGCTTTAATTCCCTTTTCTTAGGACTCTTGCCGAGTTTAACCCACATCTTTGCAACCCTAGGAACAAGCTCTTGGAGATAAATTTCAACCATATTGAAATTTCCTGATTTCACTTTATCTAAAGCTAGCTTTAACTGAAGCTTTAGATCAAACACATCTTGTTTTAATGCTTCAAGCTGTTCAAATTGATATTGAAGATCATCAATCAATTCATTGTATTTATTGTATTTCTCGAGCTCTTCATCAGCAAGTCTTTGTGTATTATGAAGCAATGGCCTGAATGAGACAAAATAAGGTCTGCCTCTATTGTACGCAGGATTTTCAACCATCCCTGAACCAACACTTGCTTTTACTAAACCTTGAAGAACTTCAGGGCCGTATTTTGTTTTTATCCTGTCAAGATCACCTTCATCTCTTGTTCTCATCTGGATTTCTGTGTTGATGTTTGCTTTAATCTGTCCAACAAAATCAGCAAGTACTTGAGAAATCATCAATATACCTACACCCCATTTTCTGAACTCTCTGCATCCTCTCTCTATTTGCAGGAACCCTTCTCCAGAACCTCCGAATTTCGGCAATAGTCTGTGAACCTCATCATAAACTATCAATAACTTTATTTCAGGTGTTTCTGAAAAATTAGCATGGAAAACTTCCCTAATAGAATTTGCAACAAATATATCAATATCTTTCGGATCAAGCTTATTCAATGCAAATATCTGTATGTCACCTGGCTTGATATATTTCTTAATATCAATTACCTCTAATGCATTTGTTATCTGCCTGACATTTCCATTGAATGATCTTGCTTGACTCGGTTTCATGCCAAAATTATCATAAAGTTTCAACATGTTCTTGTCTGTTCCTTTTCTTAGCATTCCAGACCATTGTGCTGTCGGATCAAACACTATCACTGCTATGTTCTTCAATAATGCTTCCTCGACAATTATCTGGGCTGCAACAGATTTACCTCCCCCTGTTGCTCCTGCAACAATAGTATGCACTTTAAATTGCTCCAGATCAAAATATGTCTTATGCTCTGTTTCTGCTATTTTTCCGACAAATGCTGACTTGTTTCCAGGCTTTGGCAATTCTGAATATTCTACTTTTGCATTGTATCTCTTTTTTCCTTTAATGTACCTTCTTAGCAGCCATGCTGCAAGCAATACTGCTAATAAGAATAATAATATTGCAAGCCATATCCATACTTTTAGTCCTAAAAAGATTCTTTCATAAAATGGCAGTACAATACTGAATGATGCGCTTGCTCCACTTGATAATCCAAGATAGTTAGCAGTTACCCTTAATATATAGTCTCCGGTAGGAAGATTATTTGGAAGTATTGCTGTCTTCAATAATGAAAAACTTGTCTGAACATAGACATTTGAATAATCACTCCAGATTGTTGTTCCATTTGTATCCTGAATAGTATATTGAAGGCTGACAGGATAACTCTGATCAGTCAGCAAATTATGAAGTGCTGTCTTGAATTTAAGCTTTTGATTTCCAAAAATCTCCTTATTATCGATATCAAGCATTATCAGCAGGGATTCAACAGGCAATCTGTCCTTTGACAATAATTCAATAATAATAGGAATCTTTTCATTCAGATCTCCTTCAATAATAAGCGATCCATTATATATGCCTGGCTGGCCTTCTCCGAATATTGTCAATGTTAATTGATCATTTGTATTCGGAGCAATAGACATTGATTGCTTGTCAAGCTTAACTATTGATGATAAATTTTCTCCCTCAATTCTGAATTTAAGATTTGCGATAGACTGCTTATAACTATAAAAAGATACAATCTCCTGAAGGAAATTGCCTATGACAAGCTTCCTGTTGATTCGTGATAATGATATAACATAATCAACTCCTTCTATTCTTCTTGGCTGTTCAACTATAGGAACCCTTGGAGCTACTCCGGGGCCTACATCTTCTCCTGGACCAACATCAGCATTAGGGCCAACATCATTTCCTGGGCCAGTATTAGGATTAGGAACAGCCTCTAAGACCATGATAAAGTTATGGGCAGTAGTATTTCCAGCTTCTACTGTTAGGTTTCCAACATAGGCTTGATATCCTGATTTGACACCAAAAATATAATAGCTTCCAGCAGGGGTACTCAAATTATAGAATCCATTTATATTGGTGATTGCAGATTTTTGTCCAACAACAACAATAACATTCTGAAGCCTTTCCCCAGAGCTTGTTGAAACATTTCCAATAACATTTCCAGCATTAGGAAGCTGGCCTTCACCTTCAGGACAGACATCATTTGGATCTGTAAAGAAATAATATGTCGGATTAGTTCCATTTCTCAATGGGAGAATCATCTGATAATTATATACCCTATTATTGAAACCTCTGGTGAAATTTTCAAGTATATGTGTTATAAAGATCAGGTTCCCGTTGCCATCCTTCATTATACCCAGATTAAAGGAGCTAGGAATTGATTCATTGACTTTCCTTGTATAAGTTGCAGGAACAATATATTGTGTGTTGCCTATCTCATAAGTTACAGTCTGCAAAAATGCCTTCTCAGCAGACATTAGATGAGTGCCATTGATCTGCAGATAGGCATCTACATCTGCTGGAGATGCTGCTTGCAATGAGTTCCAATCAATGTCTGTAGGCAATGCTTGCGATGCCATGACTTCATGATCAACATCTGGCTGAAGGCAATAAAACAAGAGGTTGGTATCATACATGCCGCAGCTAGATACAACAACATCTTGCTGATTGTTATAACCTTGAACCATCACTGCAGCGCCAAAAACTCCACTCCATAAGTATGCGCATTCTCTGTATTCAAGGACAACACTGTATATGTATCCTGCTTTTCCTGCAAAATAATTCTGATAGACATATCCAACAAATGTGCCTAAAGCTATTAATGCAAATATTGACATAAATAAGACAGCGATTATGCTAAGGGCTATAATTATTTTTTTTGCATTTGGCCTATCCTTTTTCCCGATATCATCAATTCTTCTGTTCATAATCTCATCATTTTATGTGCATGTCTTATCATTGACCTTGGTTTCATATTTATTATTCATTTGTCATTCATTTACCATTTATTTAATGGCCTGATTACTTGCTTTAAGCATATCCATCTTCTGCTTGATTTCCATAAGTTTCATCCTTAAGTTCTGTTTATACTTATCATCAATCTTATCTAGAGTCATATACATCTTATCATATATATTTGCCATATCACTTTCAATCTTCAATTTCTCAAGTGCCGCCTCATAAAGTTCATCAAAGTAATAAATATCCATCTTATTGCATAAATCATATGCTTCATCAAATACTTGCCTTTGAATAGCGGAGTTTGATGCCTCGTAATTAAGCCTGATTTCTCTGTATATCAGAGCTGCCTTGTCATATTCCTGAATCTTTAATTGATCCAAAGCGTCATTAATCAATACTTTCATGTATGATATCTTCTTTTTCGAATTCGTGAAAAGTATTTTTATCTTATTAATAACATCAATAGACATTAACAAATAAATAATAATTAGTAAAATAATAACAATAATAAGTATTGTTTTGCCATCCAAAGATATATCCTTAACCGCACCCATACCTAAGACAGAAAATCCTGTGGCAAAATTCTCAATATTCACATTCTTATCAATAATTATTGTATCAGTATCCTGTACAAGCAGAAGATCGACTGATTTGTTGATAAAGTAATTGACAGATTTGGTGTTGCCAGGCAATTCGAGTATTGGATCATCCTGTATTACTGAAAATTCTTTGTTTATGATATTTACATATTTTACATCCTGAGCCACAGTCTTCGGAATAACTTCAATTATTGTCACGTGATTTTGATTGAAATAGGCATCATCTGCAGAATCAGGAATGCTCAATTCCTTTGATATTAATGTAATTTCTGAAGATCTACCATCTTCGTAGTAAAGAACAATATTGCTTGCTTTTGTGGATATTGTTGCCTTCGATTGTGTTCGCTTAACTGCTTCTAAAAATATCTTTGGCTTAATATTAATGTTTCTTTTTGCCAAATATAGGTCAATAAGATTCTTTAAATCCTCTTCCCTGGCATATTTCACAAAAGTCTTTGATGATGTCACCTTAAGATTGTTAGGAGTATTTGCCTTAAGATTCTGCAAATTCTTGATCAATTGCTCTTGAGCCAGCTTCTTTCCCTGCTCATCCAAGTCTCTTCTAAAAGCAAGATTGCCGATATCCCTATCAAGTCCGTTGCTTTTATCGAGAATCTCCTTTAATGCTTTTTTTATTCCAAGCAATTCAGCAACTTCCTGTTCATAGCCTGTAAGAGAATAAATATTGTCAAGAGCCCTGTTTGTGGCATAGTTCGTCTCTGAATTGCCCTGGAGCTCTGAAGCAATTGCCTGATCTGATTGAGTGAATGTTCTCTCTTCGGAATTTGCAATATTTCCGCTGCTATCCTTGCAGGTTATCTTCCATACATAATTGCCCAGATCAATATCAGTTAGTTCAAACGTATATTCTGTATTAACTAATAAATCACCCCCATAATCCTTTAGCTCAAACCATGAAGATTCTTGCTCTGCGATATATAATTCACAATATAGTTTATCCTCATCATTTGCCTTGAACTTTAACCTCACATTCCCTGAAAACAATGTTTTGTTTTCTGTTAGCAATGTTATCCCTGGTTTTTGCACATCAATAAATGTCATATTCATATACAATGTTATGTTCTCATCTAGTTTCAGATCATTAATCATTGATCCGTATTTGTTCTTTGATGCATATACATCATATCTTCCTTCTACAAGTCTGAATATCACTTCACCGTTGCTGTTGGTAGTTGAATTGAAATCATCTATGCTAACAATAACATCACCCATTTTTGCATTTGTTTTCTGGTCTGATGTGATTATTTTCAATTCATATAGTGGCTTGACATTGATGCTGATGTCAGCCAAATATACATTATTATGAGAATCATTGACTGTCAAATTGATGATGAATTTTCCTGAAGAAGAGAAATTCTTATAGGCTCCAGGCCCATAGAATATGGTGTTGCCTGGCATTGTCCATTTGAAATTATAATTTCCTATGCCTCCCTCTGCAGAGGCATTGAATATGACAATTTTGTTGATCATTGGATTATCATCTGATGCTGTAATATGCGCTACTAGCGTATTGACTATTTGGAATGTTAAATTGGTTCTTATGGTGTAATTCTTGTAATGCATTATTCCCTCAATTAAGTAAGATCCTGTTTTATTACCGTATGGCATTATTTGTTGTTTAGGATAGGTTTCATTGATGAATTCAGGTATCAAATAACATTGAACCCATCCTTGTGCTATGGGACATATTGTTAGTGATACATTGCTGTAATTGTTTGCATTGATTGTCATTAATCCTGTCTGTCCAAGATTGATTGCAGTATTGTCGAGAGTAATCTCAAAAAACGGTAATGATTCATTGATTGATGAGTTAGTATTGTTTGCTGTATTGTTGTTTAATGCATTATTTGATATATTGAATGAAATATTTCCGGATATAAATGCAGAATTATTCAGCATATCAAGACAATTAACTGAATAAGTGTGGCCTGTATCATTTATATAATATGCTGTTGAATTATAGAATGAATATTCATGAGTCAAAGATGAATTCAGATTATTAATGCTTAAATTACATAGAGCATATGTAAGATCATCTGCATTAATAATCATGGTTGCAGCATTAGACTCATTGTTTGTCTCGTAAGCAATGTTGATTATTGGTGCCTGATTATCAATGATTATATTTTTAGAAGCATTTAAGATTAATGTTCTTGTGATGGTGTAATTAGCATATGAAGAATTTGAGGAATCAGATGATGTATTTAATGATAAATTTTCATTTGACTGATTATCCCCTGATATTGTAACATTCTTAATATAATATTCAAAAATATTGAATATGCATACTGGCTCAATACTAACTATTGAATCTGTTATTTCATATATTTGTTGATCTATGTATATATCCTGAAGTGAAGCATTGCCAGTCATATTGTATTGCGAGTAATTAGATTGTGCTATTACATTAATGTTGCAGTCATATACAACAGATAAATTTACAAATTCTGGGCTATTATCAGGATTCTGATTTATCATTTCTGATTGATTGATGAATAGGCTTATGCTAGTCAATGATTGATTATTATCAGCATTCAATATCTCTAAAGCATATGCAGGCTTTGAAGCAAAAATGGCTAAACATGACAATAAGATAATGGATAACATCACTGTATTCATTCTTTGTTTTAAAATAATACGTTTCATCTTATTGCGTCTCACCTTTTAAGTTTTCAATTATTTTTGTCAAATCCTCAATCAGTTTTTGCCTTTTGATAATGCTCTCAGGCTGATCTTGCCTTGCAATGCAGTATTTTCTTATGATAAATCTTATCTCATCGCTTAGATCCATGAAATGGTTTATTTTTTGCAGGTCTTTCAATTCATCAACTAATCCTTTTGGCATCCTGATTGCCACAATCGTGTTTTTTGTGATTCTTGTAATTTCTTTGTTTGCAATATTCTGGGTTTTACTCATCTTTGTATCTTTCCTCTAAAACATAATTTCTGCACATCTCTCTGATTAGCTCTGATCTAGAATTATAGATTCCTTTGTCTATGTATGAATCGATTATAATAATTAATTCAGGAGAAAGCCTTACATTGACGGTTTCTATTTTTTCTGTTGTCTCATCCATGTTAAACAAGAACCGCATGCCAGAGGATTGCGGATTAGGATATGGAGGCAGCGGTTCTATAAGTGTTATGCTGAAGCTTTGTTATGGATGTCAAGAACTGCCAACGAAATCCCACAACTAGCAGTTCTTGATCATGCTCAGAAATCGTTATGAACGATTTCTGACATGCTAGTTTCCGTAAATCCCTTGTAGTATTTTTGATAATCTTATGTAATGATAGGATATATTTATAAAGATTACGATTTATGCTTAAAAATACAAGGATTAGCCTTAGAATTGATTGTATTCTTTTTGTAATCTTATTGTGTATTTTTTGTAAATTTTGGATATCTTGCTATACATTAAGAATAAAAAAATAAAATTCAATGCATCATCTTTAATGCTTCATGCTCTGTAAGTTTCTGGATTGCCAGATCCTCATTAAGAATAACATAATCTCCAATCTTGAGATCTCGGATAATGTTTCTTGCTGTTACTGTCCTGTCCTTGAATTGGACCTCTATGCTCTCATGATCCTTTCCATGTATCCTAACTACCAAGCCAGGCTCCTTCATGCTACTATACGGTAGCTTCTGTTTAATAATTTAATGGAAAATTTTTTATTTTTTCCTAAGATAGTTAATTAACCCATCTAATCTGTTGTTAGGATCTTCTGGAGTAGAGAAAATTAGATTTGTCAAATTTATGACATCTTGCTTAGTATAAGTATGATTATGCAATTCCTTTCCTAAACTATAACCTAAATAATGATTCATCAAGTCAGGGAATGAACCAACCATCCGTGTGAAATGATTTCTATTTTTCATTAAATCCTCAAATGACTCCGCTTTATTGAATTCTAGAATTTCATGAAAACAAGCATCTCTATTTTCATTAATTAGTTTATTAAACAAACTCTCATAATGGTCTTTATGATTATCACCAGGTGTTAAATCTCTACTTAAGTTAAATAAACTTAATATGAAATATGCTTCGGCTTCTAATGCAATATCCAATGAGAAAGATCTCTCAATGTTAAGACTTACATTATTATTATTGACTTGGTCAGATGCATTTTTTTTAAGATTAGTATCTCTGTTAGAATTTTTTTGATGATTACTAATAGTATAGAACCATTGAAGAAAATGAAAACTCTCTTCGACAATCACACTATGATCAACATCTGGAAGATGCAAGCTAATAACAGGACCATTAGGCTCACCAAGATAAGAATTTCCGTGCAAAGTGAAATAATTGATCTGTACATAGGATATAGGTGCTGTAAATCCATCAATAGCGATCAGAGAATGAGTATGTGACACATCAACCGGGTCTGTTATGTGTATTGAAGGTAATTTTTCTAAATAAGTTGAATCTCTGTCAAACACATTTACTAAATGTGCTAATGTCTTTTCTATAACCTTTTTTCCTTCAATTTTAGATTGCTCTATCAATTTTCTATAACCGGGTTTTCTTATAATATCACTTGTTATATCAAATAAACCTCTATTAGAATTCTTTCTTGATTCAGGAGTTAAAGGCTTAGCATATTTCTCTAGCTTCTTATTATAATCTTGCAGTAGGCTGAGATCTGGTAAACCTTTGGTATCAATTATAACTGGTTCATTCATTTCATGGTGCAATTCAGGTGACTTTATAAATGTTTTGATTTATTATCACTTTCAAGTTACTATTATAATAGGATTGTGAATGAATTAAAGCAAGTCATCTCACATACTCTTCACACTATTATTGAATTTAGAAGTATACAAATTAACCACAGTAGTTTTTATGCAATACTTTAATGGAAATCAGTTCTGAAGAAGAGATAACCTTTTTACTAATTCATCATGCAGAATCCTTTTCTTCTCTCTTGACAAAAAAAATAATTCTTTGAAAACCATAGCTTTAGAAATCGTGAATATATAATTTGGTTTGATTACACTGTCGCTTATTGCACCTTCTTTTTTTGTTAATGGTATGCCTTGCATTTGAGTGTTGCTTGTTATGCCTGCAATAATGATGTTGTTATGTTCCTCAAATAATACTACTGCAGGCCTTGTCTTTATCTCAAAAGTGTCTGCAAACTGGACTCTTGCAAGTATTACACTTCCTGCTTTAGGCATTTTCCCACTCCTCATCCCTTTTATTATCCCATAATTCTTTCATTTTCTGCTGCTGTATCTTATGCAGGAATTCATCGTATTGATTATTCATTTTAGTATTGCGGAATATATCGACCATTTTTTTTATCAAATCATTATAACTCTGTTTCGGATACTCTCTAACCTCCTTCAAGGAATTAACAATAGATTTCTCAAGTTGGATTGTAGTAAAATCATCAGCCATTATATATCACCTATAATTTGTTATATAGCGGTTATATATAAAGGTATTGATTAGGAATTAGGATAACGATAAATCATCCAATGGACTCTTAACATTAATGGTAGATTTTGCACTATGCAGATAAACCATTGTCGTATCAATACTTATATGTCCAAGCAGAGCCTGCACTACAACAATGCTATTGCCCTCTTCAATCAGATGTGTTGCAAATGAATGCCTGAATGTATGCGGATGAACGTTTTTTGCCATTCCAGAATTTTTACATGCTTTCTTAATAATCTCTTGCACACTCCGAATGCTATAATGAGTCCCTTTATTTCCCATGAACAAGTATTTATTAGACAAATACGTCTTTAATTCTTCAATCAATGCTTTTGGTATGATAAATAATCTATCTTTATTTCCTTTACCGCTTCTTACATATCCAATAAAGTTATCAAGATCCAAATCGTCGGGTTTTAAATTAACAACTTCAGAAACTCGTAATCCTGCACCATACATTAAAGAAATAATCAATCTTTGTTTAGGATTTTTTATAGATTCAATAATCTTCTTGACTTCCTCTTTTGTCAGGCACGTAGGTAATCTTCTTGGTCTTTTTGCATATCTTAATCCTAATCTCATATTCTTGTGAAGAACTTCTACCATCATGAACCTTAATGCTGCATGCACAACATTTATCGTATTGCCCGGACTATATTTATATTTCTCTAAGAACAATCTTATATCTTTTTTAGATATCCGTTTAGGATCTGGATGTTTCTCAAGAAAATGTCTTATAAAAGGTAGGTATGTATCTCTGGTCTTTGAACTTAGTCTCCTAAATTGCATCTCCTCTTTGCATGCTTCTAGAACATCCATGTTATCTCTTTCTATATCTAAAGATTTTATTATAAGAATCATGATCTAAAATATCCAATATGAAACATATTATTTCTATATCAGTTCCTTCAATAGCGTATAACATCCTCCAATAACCAGTTATTTCCATACGCCACAAATTACTAACATCATATTTCTCTGGGATAATTTTTTTCGAGATATTATCCCCATAAAACGGGTTTGTTTTTAGAATCGAAATCTTTTGTTCTATAGAATTCAGCAGCGATATCTCGAAACTTTTATTTGTATTCTTGGATTTTTGGTCTTTGACTATAGCATTCAATCTCTTGTATGAAATTTTTGCATCATCTTTGAAAATAATTCTAACATTTTTAGACTTCCAAACCATTTTTCATCCATTTCGCTATCTTTTTTTGATCATCATTGTAAATCCATATAACTCCTTTTGTGCCGATAAGTATCTTGTTGCTTTCCTGTAAATAATCCAGAATTCCTAGCAATGTCTGATGCATAACTTTTTTAGGAAGCCTTCTCTTTAGTTCAGCTATTTTCATCAACTCACCACACTTTAATGTATCTTCAACCATCATCACTGTACCTAAAGTAGGACTATGCAAAAACATTTCAGCCTTTGGTTTTTTCGTTTTAAGAGCATCTCCGACCATATTAAACACCTCATTTATATAATTATATATCGAATTGATATAAGTATATATAAAATTTGTGTTTTTCTGAGCGCCATGCATAAAAATAGCTAATGAGCTATTCTTTATCTGTCTTTCTCAAGAAATTTCGAAGATCTTCCGGTAAATAACATATTTTCAATATAGAAAACAATTAATCATTCCGGAAGCATAGTAATACATTATAGGATCTGATTCCTAGAATTTACCTCTTTCAGCCCTTAAAACCTCTAAATCCAATATATTTCATATATAAGTTATTAGGCAAAATTTATTTTTCTCGCTAGCGATAATTTTATAGAAATTACTTTTTCGCTCATGTGTTCGCTTGAAGGAAAAATAAACTCAAAACACTCCGTGTTTTGCCTC